>Ga0163110_10001203_pt1 | contig 13119 bp, 2 predicted proteins | sample CRUFie1St17metaG_FD_108703 | JGI IMG/M metagenome (GOLD analysis project Ga0163110, IMG submission 108703) | Marine microbial communities from the Costa Rica Dome - CRUD Field 142mm St17 metaG | ecosystem: Environmental > Aquatic > Marine > Oceanic > Photic zone | place: Costa Rica: the Eastern...
CTTCTACGATCATGGTAATGAGTATTGTAGATACTTAATTACCGATCCTCGTAGTGATAGACAAGGTAAGAAACGTAAACCTTTCGAGAAACTAGTATAAATAACAATTGATAAAGAATTGTTTCATTCGGGATGTCTTTGATATCAAAGTCTTTTAGAGACTTTAGCTTAACATTTGAAAAGAATGCTGTGACAAATGATATATTGTCACTTAAGAACGAAGCTGCAATCAAAGAGTCTGTAAAGAATATTGTTTTATACAATTTCTATGAGAAACCATTTGACCCATTCTTCGGTGGGAACATAATTGGTTTGTTGTTTGAGAACTCTACACCAACCATGGAGTTAGAGGTGAAACGTAGAATTGAAAGATCTGTTGAAATACATGAACCTAGAGTTACAGCAGTATCTGTAGATGTAGACTTTGAACCTGATCGTAATGAATTGAATTGTAAAATTAACTATTTGATATTAGGTATCAACCCTAAGTTTGATGATATTACTGTAGCATTCAAAGCATAATGGCATTTAACCAAGTCAATGCCCTTGAGTTTAACGAAATCAAGGCACAAATTAAAGAATACCTAAGATCGCAGTCACAATTTAGCGATTATGACTTTGAGGGATCGTCTTTAAGTGTGCTTATTGATACATTAGCGTATAACACTTACTACACAAGTGTAAATGCTAACCTTGCAGTCAATGAAGGGTTCTTAGAAACAGCAGTTTTGCGTGAAAACGTTGTAAAACTTGCTCGAATGATTGGTTACACACCAAAATCAGCACGTTCTGCACGCACTACATGTAATATTGCAGTTCAAACAGCATTTCCTTACCCAAAATCAGTTACAATCTCTGCAGGATTGGTTTTAAACTTCACAGGATTGGATAATAACAACTTTGTATTCTCAATTCCAACTGATATTTCGCAATCTGTAGACAGTTTATCAGGAATTGCAACATTTTCTAACACAGTTTTATACGAAGGCATCTTTTTGAACGATACTTTTGTAAAAGATACGTCACAAAGACAGAGATTTATACTTACAAACGACAGAGTTGACACTACATCTATGATTGTAGAGGTAACTTCTGGTACAATTACAGAAAAATATCTACAAGCAACCGATATTACCAAGATAGATTCTACATCAAAGGTATTTTTCTTGGAAGAAAGTGAATATCAGATACCAGAAATACTATTTGGAGATGGTGTTGTAGGAAAAGCACTAGCAAATGGAGATGTTGTTAACGTAAAATACACAACTTCTGCAGGAAGAGGTGCAAATGGACTCAAAGTTTTTGAAAATATTGGAACTTTTAGAGATAATAACTTAAATGCGATAACTTCTGGCATTACAATAACCGCAGTTTCGTTCCCAGATGGCGGTGCAGAACCAGAATCTACAGAATCTATCAAATTTGGTGCACCAAAATTCTATTCTGCGTTTGGTAGAGCAGTTTCTACGCAGGATTACGAAGCAATTATACCTCAAATCTATCCAAACGTCGCATCTATCGCATGTTATGGTGGAGAAGAAGCGGAACCACCCGAATATGGTAAAGTATTTTTGGCAATCAAACCAAAAAATGCAGATAAATTATCACTTTCAGAGAAAAATGCTGTTTTGAAGAAACTTAGAGAGTATTCTATCGCTGCAATTCAACCAACAATCATTGATCCATCCATACTTTACATAGATTTGACGAGTTTTGTGTATTATAATCCTAATCTTACACGCAGAACTCCTGCAGAAGTCAAGAATTTAGTAATTACTACACTTACTGCACTTAATTCTAGTGGTGAGTTTAATAAATTTGGTGGAAAATTCAAATATTCTAAGGTACAGAACATCATTGATGATGCGGAAAGGTCAATTACCTCTAACATCACTCGTGTTACCATGAGAAAGAACGCAACAGTCGATCTAAACACTCGTGTTAACTACAAAATTTGTTATGGTAATAGAATCAACCAACAAACATCAACTAATCCTTCTGTTTCATCTAGTGGATTTAAGATTGTAGGTGATGATGTAAACACATACTATCTAAATGACGATGGTGCAGGTTTATTGAGACTGTATTATGTTAAGGGAACTGGTGAGTTTGAATATGTTGATGGATTATGGGGATCTGTAGATTATGACATGGGAGATATTGTAATTAATGACTTGATTATACAATCAACAGTTGTAACAAATAATACATTGCAAATAAAGGCAACTCCTAAGTCAAATGATTTAGTTTCTCTTAGAGAAACGTATATTACAATGGGTATAGATAACTCAGTGATTACTGTAGTAGAAGATACTATCAGTAGTGGTTCAAATATTTCTGGAACAGGAGTAATTCCAGAATCTAGCTATTAATCTAATATGACAAATAGTTCTTGGAAAGTTGGATCGTGGACAACGCCTACTACTACGGTTACACAGACACCTGTACCGTCAGAAGTAAGTTCTGAGTCAAGATCCAAGATATCAACAAACATTACAGGGCAGTTTCCGTCTTTTGTGACGGAACAGTTTCCTACGTTCATTGATTTTGTCAAAGAATACTATAAGTCACAAGAACTAAAAGGATATTGCTTCGATATAATTCAAAATTGGTCAGATTATTACAATATTGACAATTATAGCGATCTAGTTACGACTACAACGCTAATTTCTTCACTTTCTGCAGATTCTACTACTGTTGACGTTCAATCTACACGTGATTTTCCAACAGAAGGACTTTTATTAGTAGATGATGAGATAATTTACTACCAAAGTAAGGGTGCAACCTTATTTCAGACTTGTTCACGTGGTTTTAACGCTGTAAAAGCAGTTGGAATTGAATCTGACTTCAAATTTGAGTTTACAACTGCTGCTGCTCACGCTATTGGCACGGAAGTTGTTAATTTAAACAATATTTTCCCAATTTACATGCTTGGGAAGTTTAAAGAACAGTTCCTAAACACATTTCCTAAGAATTTTGCAAGTAATGTAACAGAAAGCACCATTATCAAAAGAATAAAGGACTTTTACTCCGCAAAAGGAACAGGAAGGTCTTTCCAGTTTGTATTGAGAACATTATTTGGTGTAGAATCGGAAATATCATATCCAAGAGAAAGAATATTCAAACCTAGTGATGCATTTTACACTTCTAGGGAAATTATTCGTGCAGTTCCTGTTTCTGGCAATCCAATTGAACTTGTTGGTCAAGTATTGTATCAGGAAGCAGATCCAAATGACCCAAATGTAGAATTTGCAAGAATTTACGTTAAAGGTGTTGTAGAGGTGTTTACACCGAACGGTACAATCTATGAAATTGATGTAGACACGAATAATTCGATTGGAACGTTCGTAACTCCGTATAAAACAGTTTTAGCAGAAGACTTAGGTGGCAACTTACTTGATGATGTCGTTACAGTTGATTCTACACTAGGATGGCCTGAGACTAACGGTAAATTTAGGATAGAAGACGAGATAATCAGTTACACTGATAAAACAGTCAATCAGTTTCTAGGATGTTCTCGTGCAAGAGATAATACAAGCAATGTAGCACACGATGCAGGACAAGAAGTGTTTGCTGCATTCAAAATCTATGGAAACTCAAATGTTGACAACTCTGAGATACTATTGAAGATATTTGGTGGAACTAGAGGAGTTACTCTTAACAGTGGTGGAAGATACTACTTACCAGACTCAAAAGTTACAACTCCTGCTGCACCTGGCTTTGATAGTATTGATCCTATATGGGATAGTTTTGTATACAATGTCAGACGTGCTCTCAGAGGTGCCTCAGCGACCCTAGCAGCACCCGAAAGCGATGGATCGGTAAGATGCACAGTAACGACAAAAGAGAAGCACAGATTAGTTAGAGATGACACTGTTAGAATATTAAATGCTCCAGAAGACATTTACAATAACTCTCACACAGTTGTAGGTATTGTTGACGACTTTACATTTGAGTTTATCTTCTCAACATCTCCTGCTCAACCAATATCCAATTTTGAGTTTTATATTGCTAGAGAATTTGCATTCGGTAAGTCTGACGATACATCTGTCAACCTTGCTGTAAAGGATACAACTGGTGACGTTCAAAACACATATAAGTCAACTGATCATGCAATAGTCGCTAGTACAGGTATACCAACACATAAGATAGGACCTTTTGCTACAACTGATCTAGATCCTGGCAACCAAAGGTATTTAAAGCGTATTCCTCTTGTACCTACAGTTAAGAGTTCTAAGACTGATACTCCTATAGGACAAGTAGGTATTGGTGCAAATGGTGTCCCACTATTCTCATATAAGTCTGAAAGTAAGACTAAGTATGGTGGCATAAAATCTATTGAAAGAATAAATGGTGGATCTGGTTATGATATTACTAACCCTCCCACTGTTGAATTTGAACCAGAATATCAATTAGATACAACATATGCAGGATTAACTAGAGTATCATATCAACAAAGAAGATACCGTGCAAGAAATGCGGGTAAGTCCTCCGCAACTGAATACCCTACACATGTATCAGGTATTACTACAGTAGGAACTATTGACTGGGAATATGAAGGTATCTCCGCAACTGCTGCAGTTGAGATTACGGGATCTGTAACTTCTATAAACGTAACAAGCGGAGGAAGCGGATATACAACACAACCCATCGTCTCTATTGTAGGTGGAGGAGCAACTAGCGGAAATCAAGCGTTTGCTACCGCACAAATTACGGACGGTTCCGTAACTGGCATAACCATAGTAAATGGTGGTGCGGGATATACAAGTGTTCCTACAGTATCAATTACAGGAGGAGGCGGAATAGGAGCAACTGCATCTGCCGTTTGTAGAGGTCCTGTAGATACCATCAGTATTACAGATGCAGGATCGCAGTATACTTACGAACCAACGATTACATTGATCTCTGGTAGTGGTGCTGTTGCGTATCCATCAATCATTAATGGAAAGATAGAAAGTATAATTGTTACATTTGGTGGTAGTGCATACTTCGGTCCTCCTGATGTTATTATTACTGGAGACGGAGTTGGTGCAACTGCATTTGCTCAAGTTGACCTAAGCACAAACATTGTTACTGGTATTACAGTGTCAAGTAAAGGTGTTGGATACACTGCGGGTGCTACAAGAGTTGATATTGTATATCCTGGCTCAGGTGCACAGTTTCAAACTAGACTTACAGAACTATCTGTAAATGAAGCAGCGACTGGAGCAGAACTTGGAGATAATTCATTTGTATCACCAAAGACTACAGATCAATACGGAGGTGCGTCTTTCCAAGGTGAGAACTTCTTAATCTTCAACGGAGAATACGGATATCTTTACAATCCAAAACAACTACGCTTCTTACTAAAAGATAGTATAGGTCTTGACAATAGCAATGTATTGCAGGAGTTACCTCCTACTGTACACTCTCCTATCATTGGTTGGGCATATGACGGACATCCTATCTACGGACCTTACGGATATGTTGATCCAGAAAACACAGCACCATTTAACCAATACAAACGTATTAGAACCAGTTACAGAGTAAAGACATCCAGAGCATCCATTCTAAGCGGTCTCACAGACCCTCTAGGGACTTATATTGAAGATTATGAGTATGTGGAAGGGTTAGGCGATTTAGACCGTTACAATGGCAGATTCTGCGTTACACCAGAATATCCAAATGGAGTATATGCTTACTTTACAACTATTACAGGTACTACTGGTAATCCCGCATTCCCATATTTTGTAGGACCTCAGTTCTATGGTGAAGCGGATGCTGTAAACTGGAATGGTAATGGATTGCAGAAAAACTTTACGGAAGACGCAATACGTTACAGAGCTCCGTTTGTAGGTGTAGATAATATTGTCGCAAAGAGAAAACAACTAGACAATAAAGTTGACTTCTTCCTTGCATTAGAAGATAGCACAACTCTTATTGTGATGGAGACAGGTGAAACGCTCACATACATTGAGGATGGTATCGGATATTATAGTTACTATCCATTCATAAGAGGTGGAGCTGCGGATTCTCTAGTTGTATCATCTACAAATAAATTCTCATCACAGAACATTGACCAATACCTTGTAGAAGGTGGTGGTAAAGAGTATAAGGTTAACGACAGATTGATATTTGATAATACTGGCACTGGAGGAAGTGGTGTAAGTGCTATAGTGTCTCAAGTGCAAGGTGCGTCGGTTTCTAGCGTTACTTCTTCTGTTGGAACTTACGACGACGTATTCTCCAATACATTAACAACTACAGTAACAAACTTTTTACAACCAAACGATATAATTACTGTTTCCGCAACTGACAATTCATTTAGTAGAACTATTACATCAAAAGTTATCAATGGTAACTATCACTTCAAGTATTTTGATTTAACAAGTGCCAAATTGTTAGACGCATGGCAAGCATCGACTTCTTATCAAGAAGGAGATTTAGTTCATGTTGCAAATAGAGTATATGTTGCGGAGAGTGCAGGAGTTAACACATCAGGTACAGCTTCTCCTACTCATACAAGTGGAAGTGCATCTGATGGTAATATGTCATGGAAATATTTGAGAATACGTACAGATGGTAATTTATTCCAAGGTGGTTGGACAACTGTATCTAATGGTTCTGGTTACGCAAATGGAACATACATAAATGTCCCATTGATAACAAGTGGCACAGGAGCAAACGGATTAGGTGCAAAGGCAACTATTGTTGTTACTAGCAATAGTGTAAGTTCTATTACAATTACTGATTTTGGATATGGATATGATATTGGAGATACTATATCTGTAGATGACCTTAACATAGGTAATGCGGGTGGTTCTGGACTTAATCTTACATTAACTCAAGTGCAGAGAGAAGTGCAGTTCCATGCTCAAGATTCTCATCAATTAAAAGAGGGTGATTTAATTAATGTCTCAGGTGTCTCACCTACATCTTACAATAAGACCAATTATATTGTTGTTAGAACAGAAACCCCAAGAAAGTTCACTGTTAAGAGAAATTTTGAAGCAACTACTGCATCAACTGTTACATCTGCAGAAGTTTACATCAAAGAACCAAACTTAAATCTCATAGATGGTCATTCTTACCTTTTTGATACCTCAGATGCAAGTAATGTTGGAAAAGTATTGTCATTTACACTAGATCCTGCAAATACAGATATATTCACTTACAAAAACATTACTGACGAGGTTAGAGATCTAGTAACTAACGAACAAAACTCAATAACCATCAAAATGGTAGATTTGCCTGGCATATTCTACTATCATGACGTAAAACATGAAAATGTATCACCACGAACATATACAGTAACTGTTGCAGCAAAAACAACTGCCCATCCTCTTTATAACTATGGATCTAGCAATGGATATTACATTACAGGTGACAAATATGGATCTGTAACGGAATCTCCTTCATTATCAATGTCTCGTGGGTTAACTTACACATTTAATCAGGATAATGCGTCAAATGCCAATCATGCAATCTATTTCTCTGAAAGTGAAGATGCATATGGAGGTACACTTAGATATGAGAAGGGTGTTGTCTATAGAATCAATGGTGAGGCAGTAACATGGTCACAATACAACTCTAACTTCAATACAGCATCAACACGTAGCGTAGAAATCACTCCTGCGGTAGATTCTCCAAATACTTTACATTATGTTTGCCAAAACCATTTAGCGATGGGTAATGCAATAACAATTAAGAGTGATGTGACCAATAGTAGATATATGAACGTAATTAATGATCCTATACTAGGAACTCATACTATTACCTCTGTTAACGCTGCTAGTAAGCAAATTACCTATATTTCCGCAACACAACCCGAAACTGGTTACTCTGCGGGTGTATCATACTCTACAAACTCAATATATCCTACAGGAGGAATATCCACAATAACAATTGGTGATAATGGTCGAAATTACTCTTCTTTACCAAAATTAAGTGGATCTTCAAGATCTGGATCTGGTGCAACTGCTGTAGCGACTATTTCTGGTGGATTGTTTAGTGTTTCTGTAACAAACCAAGGATCTGGATATAATCAGGCATCTTTACCAACAACTGTTGTAACATTACCAGATTTTGTAGATTTGACTCTAGAAAACGTATTAGGTAACTTCTTGCCAGATGAAATTGTTATAAGCAAGTTTACTCAAGACAATAGCACTGCTAGAGGTCAAGTTACATCATGGAATCCGATTACATCAGTATTAAGAATAAAACCTTTACAAAATACAAGAACAGGTGCGGGTAACAAAGGATACATCATGTTTACTGATGGTAAGTCATATAGTCTTAATCCATCACAAATAGACGCAGTAGGATATGCGGATCAATTTGAGTTTGCTGCTCATGATGCAAAAACAGGAGATCCAGTCCAATACGTCTCAGCTGAGACAACTGCGATTAGTAATTTGACAGTAGGACAAACATACTACATTATCAACATAGGTGATGCAGGACGTGTCAAGTTAGCATCTACACCACAACTTGCAGAAGTAGGAACTGCAATCACCATAACCAGTTCTGGAACTGGCACACAGGTCTTTAATATTAGATCTAAAGTTTTTACAGGTGGTAACTCTCAAGCAACAATCAGTGCAGTATCTGGACAACAGGCAACAGTCTCTGCAGCGGTATCTGGTTTAGGTAAAGTTACTGATGTTACAGTTACTTCATCAGGAACAAACTATAGAGGTGCTCCTAGTGTTGTCTTTGATGATCCATACTACGGTGTAATCTCAACTGTCTCAATTCAATCTCAATCTGCAACAAACTATGGAGCTGGTCAAACTTATACAGGCATTATTCAAAAATCAATTGCGGGTTCTTCTGCTACTGGTGCTACTTTCACTGTTATCACTGATGGTAACGGGACTATCGAATCTGTCACTGTTACAGCGGGTGGAACTGCGTACGTTCTAGGAGATCAACTTACAATCTCTGGAGCAGACCTAGGTGGTTCTGATGGAACTGATGATGCTATATTCAATGTTCCTGCGGGTGGTCTTACATTTACTGACGTAGTATCAACAACCACTGTTCTTGATGCTGCTATTGACTCTGTAACTGTAACTAACTCTGGATCAGGTTATCTATCTGCACCTACTGTTACTGCTCAAGGTGGTAATGGTATAAATGCAGCGTTAAATGCCTTAATTGTAAATGAGGGTGTTGCATCAATCAATATTGAAGCAGCTGGTCAGCAATTCCAAAGTCCTCCAATAATAAACGTAGAACAAAAAATAGGTAGTGGTGCATCTATACTACTCAAGTCTTCTGACATGGGACAGATACTTAAGATTGGTGGTGAGAATATTACATTTAACTATAGTCACGATAGAACACTAAAACCAAGTCTAAACACAACTTACAACCTACAATTAATCAGAACTCAGATTATTGATTACCTTGATGTTGTAAATGGTGGTGCTAATTTTGTATCTACTCCAGAAATAATTCTAGAAGGTGGTCAGGGATCATTATTTGAGTTAGAACCAATAGTTCTAAACGAAGTCATACAAGCAGTTACCGTGAATAATGCAGGTAGAGGATTTACATCTGCACCTACTGTAAAAGCAAGAGTTACACACACATTTGTAGCACTTACTTCTAATAGCACTCTAAACTTCCCATACAATCCTAAGATACCATCAGGAACTGCATTTACCTTAACTGAGAATTCTGGAACACTTCCCGCACCTTTAGACACAGTATCAACCTACTATGCAGTTGCACCAACCACTGCAAATGGATTAGCAACCAATCAGATTAAACTTGCCACTAGTCTTGCTAATGCAAATACTGAGACAACTATTGCATTTACAAGTGCACCTGTAGGAGATCCCACAACAGGTCAGACATACTTTACATTACAGACTACAGATTTGGGTGATAATATTATTGCATATATGAAACCCGCCACATTCTCGATTGGAGAAAGAATATACCAAGGTGCATCTACATCATCATACACAGCATATGGATTTATCAAAGATTGGGATGCTTCTGGACGTGTTGTAAGTGTAGAACTAGTAGAGGGTGAGTTTGTAGTCGGTCAACCTGTATTTGGTGAAGAGTCTGCTGCATTTGGTCAAATACATGCGTTTGATAGAGCAGATGCTGTATTTGATGTATCACCAATTAGTATTAGTGCTTCTGGTTGGGAAAGGACTACTGGATTCTTAGATCTTAACGAACAACGTGTATATGACAGTGATAGATTCCAAGAGTTCTCATATGATGTGTCATCATCAGTTAATATATCTGACTGGAAGAATCCACTTAAGTTTGCTGCACATCCTGCAGGATTTAAGGTGGTTGGAACACAAGTATTGTTACAATCAGTGAAAAAAGAATATAGAGCAAGATCCACTGAAAATCTAAACCCAAGTAATGATTATAGTTGGTGGACTCCTAATACGAATAGTGTTGGAACTACATTCAATGGAACAACGTTTATCACACCAAAACCATCTGCTAAAAACACTGGTAAGTTATCTAAGATCAATAACTTTGCATTATCAAAACCAGATTACACTGCGTTAGTTCCTACAAAAGTTTCTGTCTATGGAAGACAACTGTTAGACGTTCAGAAAATTCTTTCATGTATTGTCTATAAGTTAGACGATGTTAGTGACAGAACATTAACATTTGATGGATCTAGTTCTACCATTGTTGATAGTGTAAATGATAGAATTACAATTACTAATCATGGTTTAGTTGCAGGACAAAAAGTAACATACTTCTCTGGTGGAGATAGATTCTTAGATGCTAGAGATCTAATTGTAAACAATATTGATTACATTGTAGAAGAAACTATTGGATTCTTGAATGCCTTATATCCATCATTATCATACGATCAAACAAAATGTGCTAGAGACACTAGACTTGTAATCGCTGCATGGACAAATGATCTTAAATATGGAGGAAATTATTTTAGTAAGGATGCTGCAGAAACATATACAGACGGTACAGGAGTTCAACATGTAGCTGGCGAAGAAGCAGAGACAATATACGCATTTAACAAAGCAAGAGATCTATGTTTGTTAGCAGTCACTAATGATCTTCCAGTTGGAACCTATACTACAATAGTTCCACAGACTGATTTAAGTATTACAAATGATTCTGGTGGATGTCAGGATGTAAAGAGTGCCATCACCACATTAGCAGCAATAGTTACCAATGCTATTTCTAATCCTACAGCTGCATTGCCAGCTACCGATGCGGGTAACTATCCAAGTAATAGGTCAGGTGTGCCGATAGGTGGACTTACAAATGCAAGTAAGTATTTTGTGAGATATGTAGATGCTAATACAATTGAACTATCACTAACTGATGGTGGTAATGCCATAAATCTTACATCGCAAGGTTCTGGAGTCAGTCATTCTATTAGATGTTTTGTAGATGGCATTAATGATTCATTTAGACTAAGAGTTGATGGTATTGATCTAGGAACAAAAATAGGTAAGACTGCACAAAGAACACAATTGCTATTGACAGTAAATGGTCTTATTGCAAACCCTGCAACTTATACCTTAGCAAATAATATTGTAACATTTGTTACACCTCCACTTGCAGAAAGTAAAATTCTTGCGATGTATTATGATCGTTCAAGTTATAGTGGTTCATTTGTATTAGATCAGATTGGTGATGAGATTAAAACATTTGGAACTGGTTTATCTGGAACAGGAGTTCATACATTTGTAAGTGGTGTTACTAATGCTATACAGGTTACAGGTGGTGCACAGTTTACTGCACAGTCTGGAACCACTTACAATCCTAATACAGGTATACTACAAATCAATATTGGTTCTCATAGTTTGACGACAAGTGACACAATCGTTATTGCAGATGGTGGAATCACATTTACTTGTGATGCTGATAATCATGGATCAGAACATGCATATCCACGTTCTACAGATCCTGTGTCTGGAAAAACTATTACTATTGATGGAGTTGCAGCACAGACTATTGATGTAAATGTAGGTATATCTAATGATGAACCTAATGAATTAGCTGGTGGTTCTGGATATAGTGATGGAATCTACACCGCTGTACCACTCAAGAACAGACTAGGTAACGGTGTTGGTGCTACTGCTGATATTACAGTTAGTGGTGGTAGAGTCACGAATGTTAAGAAAGTATCTGGTGGTAATGGGTATAATAATACAGATGTATTAGGTATCTCTGATCCTCGTGTTGGTGAGCAATTAGTAAAACAATTTATTCCTACAAGTGGAACATATACTCCTGCAGATGGTGTCATGGTATTGACAATAGGAGCAGGACATGGTTTATCTGCACCTAGCACACATACACCTACAAGTGCAACCTATGATCCAGTAACAGGTCTAATGGTTATCACACTTGCTAATCATGGATTCGTAAATGGAGATCAGGTTAAGTTTGCTGACGGTGCTGTAACGTTTAGTTGTGGGTTTGGTGGTGCTACAGGAGCAGCAGCACAAAAGTCATATCCTCGTTCTACAGACTATGCATCTGACAGGTGGTTACAAATATTTGATGTTACAACAAACACATATACTGTTCAAGTTCTTGATACTATTCCTTCCACAAATACTGATCCACACACTTTTGTATCAGCAGTAACAAATGGCGTTAAGAAAGCAGTATCTACAGTCAGAATTGCAAATGAGTCATTGAGATTTAGTTGTAACTATGGTAGTGGTGGAACTGCAGCATACCCACGTCCCACAGATCCAATTGGTACACAGGGCAAGATGAAGGATGTGCCAGTTGAGGCAGTGGCATCTACCACTATTACAGTCAACGCACTGAATGGAACAACACCTACAAATACTGATACTCATACATGGCAAGGATTATCAACATACCAATTCCAACCAACAGATATTAATTACACACCCGCTACAGGTGATATGGAATTATTCTTAGCTGGTCATCCATTAATCAAAGGTGACAGAATAAGATTTGCTACAAACTCATTGACATTTACCTGTGGTTTAGATAACAATGCCACACAACACACATATCCTAGAGTTGGAGATCCATCAGAAGGTGCATGGCACACTATTGACGCTGTAACTTCAAATACATTTACGGTCAACGTTGGTGTATCTTCTGATACATCTACTCATACCTTCGTCAGTGCCA
>Ga0163110_10001204_pt1 | contig 13110 bp, 14 predicted proteins | sample CRUFie1St17metaG_FD_108703 | JGI IMG/M metagenome (GOLD analysis project Ga0163110, IMG submission 108703) | Marine microbial communities from the Costa Rica Dome - CRUD Field 142mm St17 metaG | ecosystem: Environmental > Aquatic > Marine > Oceanic > Photic zone | place: Costa Rica: the Eastern...
AAATGAATATTTAAATGTTGAAGGGTTCAAAATTTTTGTTACCCATATTGCAGGAAAACAACCCTACTACAATAAAAGAGTTAGAAACTTGATTAAAAAAGAGTATCCTGAAATACTTGTATATGGACATTCTCACATTCTTAAAATTGATAATGATAAAAAACATAATGTTTTGTGTATGAATCCCGGTGCTGCTGGAAGACATGGTTTTCATAAAAAAAGAACAATGCTAAGGTTTGATTTAAATGAAAAAAAAATAGAAAATATGGAAATTATTGAGTTAGGAGATAGATCATCGTTATCTTAATCTATCAGTTGAATCAACCAATTCTTGATCTTTTTTTAGAGAATTTAAAGCAAAAGCTAACAACATAAAAACTGTTGCTAAATATAAAAATCCTGAAAGTGCGTTGTTATCAAAGATAATATATTTCAATAGGTATAAAATATTTAAGCCGAATATCACCTTAACTAAAATAATTTGTTTCTTTCTTTTTTTATACTGACCCATTGTAAAAAATGTAAAACTTGAAATTATTAATGGGTAAATTGATAAATAAAATTTCAACACATCAAATTTATCTAAAAAGAATATCGTTAAACCAAGTAAAAATAAAATTAGTAAGAAATAAAAATGCTTCCTGAACATAAGAGTAAAAATAAAACTTTTTAATAATAGTCAAAAATATTGTATATTTGTAGGGCTATCAACAAAACTTTCCAGATAGCAAACATCACGAACTAAAATTATGTCAGAAATTAAAGATTTAAACAAAAAAAAGATTTCAGAACTTGTTGAGTTAGCAAAAGAATTAGGTGTCGATTCCTCAGGAAAGAAAGATGAATTAATAAAAAAAATTGTAGATTTTTATTTGAGTAAGGAGAAAAAAGAACATCCAAAAAAAAATATATCTAAAGATAAATTTAGAGAAAGAAGTCACAACAAAGATAATCGTAACAGGTACAAAGAACCTGACTTTGAATTCGATGGAATTATTGAATCTGAGGGAGTGTTAGATATTATGCAAGAAGGTTACGGTTTTTTGAGATCGTCAGACTATAATTACTTAAGTTCCCCTGATGATATTTATGTTTCTCAATCTCAAGTGAGGTTATTTGGTCTTAAGACTGGTGATACAGTTTTAGGACAAGTTAGACCACCTAAAGATGGAGAAAAATACTTCCCTTTAATTAAGGTAAATAAAATAAATGGACTTGGTCCAGAGGTTGTTAGAGACAGAGTTTCATTTGAGCACTTAACACCGTTATTTCCTGATGAAAAATTCAATATTGCTGACAAAGAAAGTAGTATTTCTACCCGAATTATGGATCTTTTTTCACCATTGGGAAAAGGACAAAGGGGAATGATTGTATCGCAACCTAAGACAGGAAAAACGATGCTTCTAAAAGATGTTGCTAATGCTATAGCTGCAAATCATCCTGAAGTTTATCAAATTATACTTTTAATTGATGAAAGACCTGAAGAAGTTACTGATATGCAGAGAAATGTTAAGGGTGAAGTTGTAGCTTCAACGTTTGATGAACCTGCTGACAGGCATGTTAGAGTTGCTAATATTGTTTTATCAAAAGCCAAAAGACTTGTTGAGTGTGGTCATGATGTTGTTATACTTTTAGATTCTATTACTCGATTGGCAAGAGCCTATAATACAGTCCAACCAGCATCGGGCAAGATTCTAAGTGGTGGTGTCGATGCAAATGCTCTTCACAAACCAAAAAGATTTTTTGGTGCAGCTAGAAATATAGAAGGTGGTGGTTCATTATCAATAATAGCTACTGCTTTAACAGAAACTGGTTCAAAAATGGATGAAGTAATTTTTGAAGAATTTAAAGGAACGGGAAATATGGAATTACAGCTTGATAGACGTATTTCCAACAGAAGAATTTTTCCAGCAATTGATTTAGTTTCATCTAGTACTAGACGTGATGATCTTCTTTTAGATCAAAATACAATACAAAGAATGTGGATTATGAGAAAGTACTTAGCAGACATGAACCCTGTTGAAGCAATGGAATTTGTTGAGGATAAAATTAAAAAGACTTTAAATAACGAGGAGTTTCTTATTTCTATGAACTCTTAGCTTTAGATTTCACTTTTTTTACTGTCTTTAAACTATTTACATGCTTAGATAGTTTAGATTTCAAATTAGCAGATTTGTTCTTGTGTATGACGTTGTTTTTAGCAAGCTTATCTAACAAAGATGTAACATTTGTAAATTGCTTTTCCGCATCTTTTTTGGTTGTAGTTTCTTTCAAAACCTTTATAGCATTTCTAGTTGTTTTGTGCTGCAAACGATTCTTAGCATTCCTAGTTTTTGTTTGTCTTATTCTTTTTATAGCTGATTTATGATTTGCCATACATTGTTAATTTTAGCCTCGCAAATATAATAGTTTTTTATATCTACAGAGAATTTTAAAGTTTTAATTTATTGATTGTGTATAATAGACAATCAACAAATTAAAGGTTTGTAGCCCGTAGGGGAATCGAACCCCTCTTACCAGGATGAAAACCTGGCGTCCTAGCCGATAGACGAACGGGCCAGAAATTAATCGTGCAAATTTATATAAAGGAAATAAACATCCAAAATAATAAATGTAAAATTAATAAGACTTAGCAAAAAACACCTTGCATTGTGAACTTTTTCCAGTTAAAATACATTTTCCTGGTTCAGATTTTATGAAAGGAATACATCGAATCGTGGCTTTTGTTTCTTTTTTTATTTTATTTTCAGTTTCAGTAGTTCCATCCCAATGTGCTAAAACAAAACCACCAGCATTTATCATTTTTTTAAATTCATCGTATGATTTAGCTTCTTTTGTTTTGTCATTCATGTGCTTTTTTGAAGCCTTTAAAAGCTCATTTTGAATATCATCAACTAAAAAAGAAATCTCATCAATAACATCTGAAAAGTTCAAAACTTTTTTTTCCATTTTATCCCTCCTAAAAATTTCAAGAGATTTATTCTTGAGATCCCTTGGACCTACAGCAATTCTTATTGGGGTTCCCTTAACCTCATGCTCATTAAATTTATAACCCGGCTTATGGTTTAATCTATTATCAAATTTTACTGAAAAACCTTTTTTTCGTATCTCATCCATCAACGGCTCTACATAATCTGTAATTTCTGATAATTCTGCTTCAGATTTGAAAATAGGAATAATAACAACTTGATAAGGAGCTAATTTTGGCGGAAGCACTAATCCGTGATCATCACCATGACTCATTATGAGTGCTCCCATAAGTCTTGTTGACACACCCCATGAGGTAGCCCATACATAATCAAGTTTACCTTCTTTATCAGAGAACTTTACATCAAACGCTTTCGCAAAATTTTGACCTAAAAAATGAGAAGTTCCTGCCTGTAATGCTTTACCATCTTGCATTAGTGACTCAATACAATAAGTTTCAACAGCCCCAGCGAATTTTTCAGAATCCGATTTTAGTCCAGTAATTACCGAAATACCCATAAAATTTTCAACGAATTTTGCATAAAGGTCAATGATGAGTTTAGTCTCGTCAAGGGCTTCTTTTTTTGTAGCGTGAGCTGTATGACCCTCTTGCCACAAAAATTCGGCAGTTCTCAAAAATAACCTAGTCCTCATCTCCCATCTAACTACATTTGCCCACTGATTTAGTAATATTGGTAAATCCCTGTACGACTGAATCCAGTTCTTATATGTTCTCCAAATTATTGCTTCACTAGTTGGTCTAACAATTAATTCTTCTTCTAGCTTAGAATCTTCATCTACTATCAATTTACCAGGGTTGTCTTGATCATTTTTTAATCTGTAATGTGTAACTACTGCACACTCTTTAGCAAAACCTTCAGCATTTTTTTCTTCTGCCTCAAATAAACTCTTGGGAACGAACAAAGGAAAATAAGCATTGTAATGTCCGGTTTCTTTGAATTTTGTATCAAGTTCTTGCTGAATTTTTTCCCAAATAGCATATCCATATGGTTTAATAACCATACATCCCCTAACAGGTGAATTTTCTGCTAAATCAGCCATTACAACTAATTCATTGTACCATTTTGAATAATTTTCACTTCGAGATGTTAATTTTTTAGACATAATTTATTTGGCACAAAATTTGTTTTTATATTTATAGTAACAAAAATATGTTAATAATGCCATCTACCAAATTAAATTCCAATCTTAGTAATTTCATTTTCGTTTTAATTCTTATGATTTTTACAGGTTGTGGCTCATTTAACTCATCAAGTTTAGTATCATCAGATGGTATTTACAGCTCTACAAATGAAAAAGAAACTGCAAGTAGTAATTCCAGATACTATGAAAATTATTTTAAAGACAAGGCTAATGAAATTGGCAATGACTTCGTTTTTTCTGATTCTATAACTAGTAATTCTGATTATATTACATCAAATCAGATTAGTTATTCAAAAAATAGTGCTGCTTGGGGAGAAATACCTGACTCTACTGACTATGTGATAGACTATTTTTCATACAGAAATAGATATTTTGGATATGGTTATGGTTATGGTTATGGTTATTACGGTAATATGTACCCTTACTATGGTTATGGTTACGGTTATCCAGGATACTCTTACTATTCCCGGAGAAATTGGATGAGATACGGTTGGGGTTTTGGTTTTTATCCTTCTTTTTACTTTGACTTTTATCCTTATGGAATGTGGGGAAGTAACATGCCATATGGATATAGAAATGGTTATTATTCATCATATGGCAGCTACGCTAATGATACTTATAACAAGAATAATAGGTCAACTGATAGTAATGTATCATACAATGACGGTAGACGTGGAAGCTCTTCAAATGTAGTTATTTATGGAAATGGTGAAACCAGAAATATTAAAGGAGATAGTAAAAATTTAAATAGTGTCTCAAATGTCACTCAGTACAATGTTGGCAGATCTGTTACCGTACAAGATGACAACACTGATAATATTAATGTAAACAATATCAGAACCTATAAAGATTTTGTTAAGAGTAACAACTCAGTAACAAGAAACAGAGTATATAATAAACCAGAGATGGGAGTTGGAATTTCTGGAAATGGAAGATCCAATACCAACCTAACAAATAAAGTTGAGGGTAGAAGATATTATTCAAACCCTAACTCTAATAATGAAGTTAGAGGATCTAAAGCTAATTCTAATGACTGGGGTTTGGGTGGAAGAAACATTAGAACTAACCCTGGAAGTTCAACAAGATCCTACAGTAATCCTAGTTCATCATTGCCAAGCTATAATAATAGTAATAGTTCTCGCTCATACAGCTCACCAAGTAGCTCGAATAGAAGTTTTTCAAGATCATCATCAGGTAGCACAAGTAGTTCATCTTCTAGTTCCAATTCGAGTGTTGGAGGAAGTAGAGGTTCGAGATAATATTAATGAAATTTTTTTCAAATTTAATTCTGGTTTTGATACCATTCTTTGTTAGTGGACAATCTATATCTGATGCTATTAATTGGAGTTTTGAAAACGAGAGTGGTAATGCTAGGTATCAGTCAATGGCAGGAGCTTTTGGTGCACTAGGCGGTAACCTTTCAGCTATTTCAAATAACCCAGCTTCAAGTGCCGTTTTCGAATTATCCAGATTTGGAGTATCCTTAGTTGTTAATAACAATAATTCAGATGCAATTTATACTAATAATAAAAATTCACTAAGCTCAGAAAATTCTAATTATCAAGCTGGACTTGTATATGTATTTAAAAATTATGGAAACGGAAATTTAAATAAATTTTCAATTGGAGTCAATTTTCAATCTGTAGCTAACTTCAATGATGAAATAAAAATTTTTGGTAGAAGTAAGAAATCAGTTGACACTTTTTTTATAAATAATTCATTGGGTGTTAATGTTAATAATATTAGCGTTGGCTCTAATGAATCTGTGAGGGGTGTTTACAAATGGTTAGGAGACAATATTGGCTATTATGCTCAACAAGCTTTTTTAGGCTATCAATCATATCTTTTAGATTATGATTCAGAGACTTCATCATTCAACTCATTAGCGAAGTATGAAAACGGCGTCGACCATAACCATTCAATATATTCATCTGGATTTAATAATAAAGCTTCACTTAATCTTTCATGGCAATACATGGGTAATTTTTATTGGGGTATTAATTTGAATTTTCATGATATTTTAGTAGAAAAAGAATTAAGACATGTTGAAAGTAATTTTGACACAGACTCACCCATTACAGATATTGATTTTAGAAATTACTTAACTACAAATGGTAGTGGAATTTCTATTCAAGGAGGTTTAATCTATAAACTTAAAACTATTAGGCTTGGACTTTCGTACACAACCCCAACTTATTACAGTTTTGAAGACAACCTTGAGCAATACATTAAAACTAGCTCAGTAGATGTTGATGGTAATATCTTCACTGATATTGTTGATCCACAAATAATTAATTTGTATGATTATGATTTTAAATCACCTTCAAAATTAAGTTTTAGTATAGCTTCAATCATTAATAATATGATTATTATTAGTGCTGATTTAGTCTCAAAAGATTACTCAAATTCTAAATTTAAACATGATAATGATGGTCTATTCAATGGTTTAAACAGTGCCATTGGTAAAAATTTAGCAAGTGTATTGGATTATAAAATTGGTACTGAAATAAAACTAAATCAATTTAGTTTAAGAGGAGGATACAAAACTTTGAATAATCCATATAATAATAATGAAAAAAAATACATTACTTCTCAAACTATTGGGCTAGGATATGATTTTAATGGCTCAACTTTAGATTTTGCTGTTATTAACTCAAAATATAATTATAACTATCAGCTATTTGATACTGGTTTAACAGATTCAGCAAATATCGAAACTAATCAGCTCAAACTTATTTTTTCATATAATATCATATTCTAAAAAAATAAATCTTTTATATATTTACAAAACTTATTGACCTATGAAATACAATAAATTCCTCGAAGATCTTGAAATAATAGATTCTGATCACAAAAAATTTTCAATCGAAACACCCTTAAGAAAAGATGCATTCGAAATGTCTGATGATGAAAAGATTTCAATCATTGAAAAAAATGTAAATGAAATACTACAAACATTAGGTATGGATATGAATGATGATAGCTTAAAGGGGACTCCACTGAGAGTTGCCAAGGCATATGTAAAAGAACTTTTTGGCGGATTAAATCCTAAAAATTTACCAAAGGCATCAACATTTGATAATAAATATCAATACGGTGAAATGTTAGTTGAAAAAAACATCACTGTTTTTTCAACTTGCGAACATCACCTGCTTCCAATTTACGGAAAAGCTCATGTAGCATATTTCTCAAAAGGTAATGTAATAGGATTATCTAAAATGAATAGAATTGTTGATTATTTTGCAAGAAGACCCCAGGTACAGGAAAGATTAAACATTCAAATTGTAAGAAAATTACAGCAATTTTTAAATACCGAAGATGTAGCATGAGTTATTGATGCTAAACATATGTGTGTTAATTCTAGAGGAATTAGACATATTGATTGTAGTACAGTTACTGGAGAATTTGGGGGAAAATTCAAAGATAAATCTATAAAAAGAGAATTTTTAGATTATATTCGTTAGTATAGATAATAATTCAACGATGTCCGTATCGAGTCAAAGTCTTAAATTTTATAACTCCCTTACTTCATCTAAAGAAATTTTCAAACCAATTAATAAATCTAAAGTTGGAATGTACGTTTGTGGTCCAACTGTATACAACACTGTACATCTAGGAAATTGTAGAACTTTTATTTCATTTGACCTAATATACAGATACCTTAAACACATAGGTTATGATATAAGATATGTAAGAAATATAACCGATGTAGGGCATCTTGAGGAAAACAGCAGTGATGATAAAATTTTAAAAAGGGCCAAAATTGAAAATATTGAACCAATGGAAGTTGTTCAAAAATATTCAAATGAATTTCGCGAAATGATGGAAATATTTGGATTAAATAAACCAAATATTGAACCCACTGCTAGTGGACACATTCCTGAACAAATTGAAATGATTGAAGAAATTATTAAAAATGGTCATGCTTATGAAAAAAATGGTTCAGTATATTTTGATTTGGAAAATTTTTCCAAAGATTTTGAATATGCAAAACTTAGTAAAAGAAATCTTGATGACGTAATAAATGAATCTAGAAAATTAGATAATGTAGATGATAAAAAAAATCCGCAAGATTTTGCTTTATGGAAAAAAGCAGATAATAAACATATCATGAAATGGAAATCTCCTTGGAGTATAGGATTTCCTGGTTGGCACCTAGAATGTTCAGCTATGAGCCGTAAATATTTAGGTGATAATTTTGATATTCATGGTGGGGGAATAGATTTGAAATTCCCACACCACGATTGTGAAATTGCTCAGTGTGAATCTGTAAATAAAAAAAATCCTGCTAATTATTGGTTACATACTAATATGCTAACGCTTAATGGCAAGAAAATGTCTAAATCAACTAATAATTATATTCTTCCGAAGGAAATATTTGATGGAAATAATAAATTTTTTGAAAAACCATTTACCCCTGATGTCGTAAAATTTTTTATGTTTCAAGCCCACTACAGAAGTCAACTCGATCTCTCAAATGATGCATTAGTTGGATCAGAAAAGGCATTTAATAAAATTAAAAAGGCATTTAATGCAATAGACGAAATAAATACTTCTAATATATGTGATTTTAATGTTGAAAGTTGGATAGAAAAATGTTATAAAAATTTGAATGATGATCTAAATACGCCTAAACTAATAGCAAATATCTTTGATCTTGTAAAATTCATTTTTGAAGTAAAAAGCGGTAAGTCAAAAATTGATGCTCCTTCAAAAAACAAAATAAAAAGTACTCTAAAAATATTTATGGTTAATGTTTTTGGATTAAACTTAGATACAGTTGATGAAAAAGATGGTGATTTATCCAAAGATTTAATTGACTTAGTTAAAGAAATTAGAGATGTTGAAAGAAATAAAAAAAATTATGAATTATCAGATTTCATTAGAGAACGTTTGAATTCTTTAGGAATCAACATTGAAGACATTAAATGAAAAAAATATTAGTCTTTCCCATAGTATTTTTAATCAAAATTTACCAACTTTTAATTTCCCCAATCTTAGGTCACAATTGTAGGTTTAATCCTACTTGCTCTGAATATTCAAAAATGTGCTTTTTAAAGCATGGACTTTTTTATGGATTCTATTATTCAGTCAAAAGAATTATTAGTTGTCATCCTTGGGGTAAAAAAGGATATGACCCCATTCCATAACAATATTAATATATTTGAAAAAAAATAAGAATGAATGATTTAATATTCGAACACGATTTAAATGAAAAATTTATCAGTATTGGCCCACTGACAATATACTGGTACAGTTTAATGTTCCTATTAGCATTTGTTTTAGGATATTACTTATTAAAAAAGATTTACATAAAAGAAAACAAAGATGTAGAGTTGTTGGATCCTTTTTTAGTTCACATGGTGTTAGGAACAATTATAGGAGCAAGATTAGGGGAAGTCTTCTTTTATAATTGGGACTATTTTAAAGATAATTTATTAGAGATTTTTCTACCATTTAAAATAAATGGTTTTGATTGGGAATTTATCGGGTTCAGAGGCTTGTCGAGTCATGGTGCGACCATAGGAATCATAATTTCTATCATAATTTATAAAATAAAATATAAATATGATTCAGTCCTTTGGATATTTGACAGGTTGGTAATAGCTGTTGCTTTAGGTGGGACGTTAGTTAGAATAGGTAATTTTTTTAACTCTGAAATTGTTGGAGTTTTTACAAATTCTGATTACGGTGTGGTTTTTTTAAACAGAGGAGAAGTTTTACCCAGACACCCAGCTCAACTGTACGAGGCATTTGGCTACATTATACTTTTTGTTGTATTAATGGTGATATATAATAAAACAAAATTAAAAGAGAGAAAAGGCTTTATTTTTGGTTTCTTCCTAATGTTTTTGTTTATGGTAAGGTTTATTGTTGAGTATGTAAAAGAAAGCCAGGGTGGCTTAGAAGAACAGTTTGGAATTTTATCGACTGGTCAGTGGTTAAGTATTCCATTCATACTTTTTGGAATTGGATTGATGGTTAAAAGTCTTTTATTTTTGAATGAAAAAAAATAATTTAAACTCAGGTTTTAAAAAACTAGCTATAACACTTTTTCTAATGTTCACTGGTCCAGTTTTCTTGTATCAAGCATTTAGTAATGTAGGGCACCAATGGTATTATTATGTTTTGATTATTGGATTAATTTTATGTGTAGCATCACTTATTACATTATTTTCTGGTATAAATTCTATTATAAACCATATTTTTGACAAAGATTAATTAAGATGTTAAAGATTACCTTTCCCGATGGTGCTCAAAAAGAATATAAAAAAGGTATTAAACCTATTGAAATTGCACGAAGCATAAGTAATTCTCTAGCAAAAAACCTATTATCAGTTTCCTTTAACAAAGAACAAATTGAATCTTCAACTCAACTATATGAAGACGGTGTAATAGAATTTCACTTTTGGGATGATCCAAAAGGTAAAAGTGCTTTTTGGCACTCATCAGCTCACTTATTTGCACAAGTTGTTAAAGAAATATATCCAAAATCAAAATTAACAATAGGTCCACCCATTGAAAATGGATTTTACTATGATTTAGATTTGGGTGATGAAACTATTTCGGAAAATGATTTTGAAAAAATTGAAAAAAGAATAATTGAGGAAGCTAGAAAGGATCATGAATTTTTAATGCGAGAATGCACAAAAGACGATGCTTTAAAATTTTATAAAAAGAATAATAATGAATACAAAATTGAATTGATAGAAAACTTAGTTGATGAAAAAATTACTTTTTGTGATCATTCAAACTTTTCAGATTTATGCAAAGGAGGACATATTCCCTCTACTGGCCTCATAAAAGCTGTAAAATTACTCAATGTTGCTGGGGCATACTGGAGAGGAGATGAAAAAAACAAGCAACTTACTAGAATTTATGGTATTTCATTTCCAAAACAAAAACTCCTTAGTGAATATCTTCAACTGGTTGAAGAAGCTAAAAAAAGAGATCACAGGGTCTTAGGTAAAAAACTTAAATTATTTACTTTTTCTAAAGAAGTTGGTTTGGGACTGCCATTATGGCTTCCTAAAGGAGCTGATCTTAGAAAAAGATTAGAGGATTTTTTAACAAAAGCTCAAAAAATAGCTGGCTATGAAATGGTAGTAAGTCCTCATATTGGTAATAAAAAACTCTATGAAACATCAGGACATTTTCAAAAATATGGTGAAAGTAGTTTCATGCCAATTAAAACACCAAACTCTGATGAAGAGTTTTTATTGAAACCTATGAATTGCCCGCATCATTGTGAAATTTTTAAATCTGAACAATGGAGTTACAGAGATCTACCCAAAAGATTTGCTGAATTTGGAACAGTTTATAGATATGAGCAAAGTGGTGAATTACATGGATTAACAAGAGTAAGAGGTTTCACTCAAGATGATGCTCATATTTTTTGTACACAAGATCAGTTAGTTGATGAATTTGAAAAGGTTATTGAATTGGTTTTATATGTTTTTAAAACTCTAGGTTTTGAAAATTATGAGTTACAAATCTCACTGAAAGATAAAGAGAATGATGATAAATACATCGGAAGTCCAAAAATGTGGGAACAAGCAGAAAATGCAATCTTAAAAGCAACAAAAGGTAAGAATTTAAATTACACGATTGAATATGGAGAAGCAGCTTTCTATGGACCCAAACTTGATTTTATGGTAAAAGATGCCCTTAATAGGAAGTGGCAACTAGGAACAATACAAGTTGATTATAATTTACCTGAGAGATTTGATTTGAATTTTAAAAATAAAAATAATGAGGATGAAAGACCAGTTATGATTCACAGAGCACCCTTCGGAAGTTTAGAAAGGTTTGTGGCTATATTAATAGAACATACTGGCGGAGTTTTTCCAATGTGGTTAACATCAAATCAAATTGTATTAATTAGTGTTGGTGAAAAACATGAAAAATTTGCAAAAAAAGTTTCAAGTTTATTAGAAAAAGCTGAAATTCGTGCAACCTTAGATGATAGAAATGAGACTGTTGGTAAAAAGATCCGAGAAAGTGAACAGAACAAAGTACCATATATGGGTATAATTGGTGATAAAGAAGTAACAAACAATAGTGTATCGATTCGAGGTCTGGGTGGTGAAGAAGTTGGTGAAATGAATATTAATGAATTGATTAACTTTATAAAAGACAAAGAGAGTGAATCTCTAAATAAGAAGTAAAATTTAAAACCAAAGCACTGAGAAGAAAAAGAGGAAGAAGAATTGGGCGAGTAATAAAGAAAAACCCCCATAATATCAATGAGTTCATAAAAGCTCCTGAAGTAAGACTTGTCGGTGACAATGTTGAAGTTGGGGTCTACCCACTTCACAAAGCTCTGGAGATTGCTAAAACATTAGAAACAGATCTGGTAGAGATTTCACCTAAAGCTAATCCACCTGTTTGTAAAGCTCTTGATTACAAGAAATTCCTTTATGATCAAAAAAAGAGAGAAAAATACTTAAAAGCTAAGACAGTAAAAGTTATAGTAAAAGAAATTAGATTTGGACCACAAACAGATATTCACGATTATGAGTTCAAGAAAAAACATGCAATAAAATTTCTTCAAGAGGGTGCTAAATTAAAAGCATTTGTTTTTTTTAAAGGAAGATCAATAATTTTTAAAGAACAAGGACAAATTTTACTTCTCAAATTAGCTCAAGAATTGGAAGAATATGGAAAAGTTGAGAAATTACCTGTGCTAGAAGGAAAAAAAATGATTATGTTTGTGAGCCCAAAAAAAGCAAAAAAGAAATAAAATGAGTAAACAAAAAACTAATTCTAGCGCAAAAAAAAGATTTAAGGTTACTGGTACTGGTAAAATTAAAAGGAAACATGCCTTTAAAAACCATATTCTAACCAAAAAATCAAAGAAAAGAAAGTTAAAACTTACTCATTCATCACTTGTTCATGATAATGATTTGGGAAGTATAAAAAAACAATTGAGATTAAAATAACTTGTATAACCGGTAAAGGGTTTTAAAGTTCTTATTG
>Ga0163110_10001205_pt1 | contig 13103 bp, 10 predicted proteins | sample CRUFie1St17metaG_FD_108703 | JGI IMG/M metagenome (GOLD analysis project Ga0163110, IMG submission 108703) | Marine microbial communities from the Costa Rica Dome - CRUD Field 142mm St17 metaG | ecosystem: Environmental > Aquatic > Marine > Oceanic > Photic zone | place: Costa Rica: the Eastern...
AAGACATCAATACACCTGAAAGTGTTGAAAGCGATAATTGAATTAAGGTGGTAATATGGACCTTGGTGGAGAATTCTGTCTAGTCTGCGGAGCAGAACCCCCATTGTTTACCGACAGAATGTGTGAAAAATGTACGAGGGATAGAGTCACTTTGGCCAAGGTGCCAAAAAATGCGCCATGGACTAAATGCGCCCGATGTGGAATAATTGATTTCCAAGGCAAGTGGAGTAATGTCGATGATGAAGACCTATGGCACGAACTGGTGGCAAGAAACGTAGAATTCCATTCAGAAATCGAAGACCTAGAAGTGGGTCTTATGGCTCAAGAGGTTGATGGAAGACATACACTGATCCATCTAGAGATTGAAGGAGTAATAGACAACCTTCTCTACACCGAACAGCACACTATGCGAGCGCGCATGTCTAATGGAGTGTGCCTTACATGCACAAGACGTGCTGGAAATTATTTCGAAGCTACCGTTCAACTTCGCTCAAGTGCACGCCGTCTCTCTGAAGAAGAATTCCAAACGCTTAGAGCAACTCTTGACAATGTGCTTGCTGAAATGCCAGATGACCCCATGTTCTTCATCACAAAGGAAGGCCCAGTCACAGGAGGATACGATGTTGTTCTTGGCTCCAAAGCACTTGCTAGGGCGTGGGGCAGACACCTTATCGCTCAGCATGGCGGTCAAATTACCACCACAACATCAGTGGTTGGAAGAAAGGATGGCGTCGATTTGACAAGATTGACTCTTCTCTATCGTAAACCGGGATACGAATTAGGTGACGTAGTCAGGTGGAGAGGAAGTCTATGGAGGCCATCAACATGGACTGGCGAGGGGGCGATTCTTGAGAGAATTGAGAGACGTGAAAGGACCGGTGCGACATGGCGAGATTTAGAAAATGCAAATGTTGTAGCACGCCTGAATGATTTTGTTTATGTTGATTCAATTAACGAAGATTCATCTGTTGCAGAATTCCTAGACCCCAACGATTGGAAAATGACCGCTGTGGGATTACCATTCGAACATACGCCCGGAAGGAAACTATTGTTGGCAAGAATTGATGGTGAATGGATTTCTCTGCCAAGATTAGGGATGGATGGTGAATGAGATGGAAGAAGGAATAATTCGTTTAGCAACAGCACTCGATAAAGAAGACATGATCGGGTTCACACGCTCTTTCGTTAATGATATACGAAAAGGAAGAGAAGCCGTCAATAGAGAGTTACTGCCTTGGCTTGAAGACCTTGACACCGGTTGGAGCGGTGTTCTTTGTTTAGGAATGGGAGGCTCAGCCGCTGGAGGAGATTTCCTTTCAGCGTTATGTGATGAAAGCGGAGCATTACCGGTTAGATGTCACAGGGGATATGAACTACCAAACTGGTGGACACCTGACTGGCTAATCTTAGCAACATCCTATTCTGGAAATACCGAGGAAACCCTCGAAGCATGTAGGCAGGCAATGAAAAATGATGCCACAATGGTTGTCATTTCTGGTGGGGGAGAACTTGCTGGAATGTGCGAATTATCAGATAGAGCATACCTAATCTCTTGTCCTTCGGGCCAACCACCACGGTCGGCTTTTGGCCACATATTTTCAAGACAATTATCACTCCTAGTGGAGATTGGAATACTACAAACTGAAATCTCTGAGCATGCCTTGATGAGATTACAACTTGCCGTAGAGGATAATGACATCATCACCCACCCCGAAGGTGACGTTGCAAGTTTGGCACTAAATCTAATGCAAAATCCAATAGCAATTCTTGGCCCTGATGAATTAATGCCTGCTGTAAATCGTTTCAAAAATCAGTTGAATGAAAATTCATCCAGATTCGCCCGTATCGGAGCATTCCCTGAGATGAATCACAATGAATCTGTGGCATGGGGAGGTGTTGGAGACGACCAAGATCCTGCTGCATCTGAACAGGCATTGCTGCTTCTTTCATGGGATGGAATACACCCTCGTGTAAGGCACAGAATGGACTGGTTTGTTTCGAACTGTCCAACCGATCTAGCTTGGAAAATACATGGAGATGGTGAAACACTTCTAGAGTGTTTACTTCATCTTTGTATAATGACTGATTGGCTATCAATTGCTCTCGCACTTCTTCATGGAAAGGATCCATCCGCAATTGAACCTATTATCTCATTGAAAGAATTCTTGTCTTTCGTTGATTAATACAGTGGGCCAAGAACAATTCTTGGGTCTGGATACTTTTCTAGTGCCCAATCTCTATCTTCTCTTGCTACAACACCCGGCATGTCATTTTCTTCAGGCTCTTCCCAAGATAACTGAAAATGAAGATGTGGCTCCCATCCTCCATTGACACTCTTATCGCCAACGGTTGCGATAACTTGCCCCTCTTCGACAACCATTCCTTCGTGAACCATATCTAGAGATTCCATGGATAAGTGGCCATAAAGTGCCCATATTGGCTTTGAGTCTAGTTCATACTTGACGATTATTGTTGGTCCATAAGAACCGTCTTCATCGTTTATTCCTAGAGAGTGGACTACGCCTTTTGCGAAAGAGTGGACAGGTTCGCCTACTGGCGCACCAATATCGATTCCAACATGTAAATCTCTCTCACCACCGAATAATTCGTGAGTATACATGCCAGGCCTAACCTCATCATATCTACCAATTTGATATGGAAATGGACATTCAAAATCAGGGTCGCCGCCCCTTGTGAAATCAAACACCCAATACTCTTCGGGGAGGAGAATGACTTCTGCCATGCTCTACTCGAAACGGCTCATATTCATCATTCTTCGCAAATAGGTTTGAAACCTTGATTGAGAAGGAGAGGTTATGGCAATTGGTCTGGAAGTTGCACTTCTTCCTGGCTTTGCTATTGCAAGACGTATCGATTTGGATGGAGATTGGAAGAGACATCTGATGCTTAGTCCAGCGCTTGGTTTGCTAGTTTGTTTTGGGTTGGCAGGATTTTCCTCGGTTTTTGAATTGTCACTCTCTATGTTGACATTTCTGTTAATTTCTGCAAATATCATCGCGCTGATAGCGATAAGAGTTGAGATTGATCCAGTTCCAAAAGACAACACTATCGATAGGAATCCTTGGTTCTGGATCTTTACAATAATCGCCTGCTTCATCGCAATTACTCCCCTTACCTACATGCGCCCGATGGGAGTTGACTGGATAGGATTTGCATCGCTAGCGGACGCTGTTTCAAGGAATGGCGGGTTTATCTTGAGTGAACCTTCCATCGGCAAATGGCTCTACCCGCCAGCGTTTCCAACCCTTGCAGCATGGCTTCCAGGGTCACCCCTTGATGGAGTGTTTTGGTTGGGTGTAATGAGTTTCGTAGCCCTTCTGCTAGGTATAGCAGCGGTTGGAGAAAAGATGGGTTGTGGTCACTGGACGATAATGGCCATGCTGCTTGCTCCTGCCTTATTTGCAAAGAACCTAGATTCAGGATATCCAACAGTTGCAAGCCAACTTGGATTGGTTGTTATTCTGCTAATGTTTGGTCAAAAATTGAGGTGGGAAATTGTTGCAATAACGACTGTTATCGTCGCAATGATTCATCCAACTGGTCTGATTTATCTGACCACATTAATCGTCGCTCAATTGATTGTAATGAAACGCGATTCACTGAACATTACAGATTCGATTCAATCCGTAATTCTAGTCGCGTCAATCATCATTGTACTAATCGCAATAGCTCCTGCATTCGATGGAAAGGCTGTTTTCGCTGAATACGGATGGCAAGGAGGCGCTCCTATGTTGATGTATGCTGGATTACTAGTTCCACTAGGGATTTGGGCTGCTTGGACAATGAGAAGCGATAGTAATGCGATGATACTGGCGCTTTGGCTAACATTGAATTGGTCCTTATCGGCAGTGCATATCTTTGATGGGCTGACCGGCGTTACCATTCTTTCTATGCTGTCTTATGCACTCTATTCAATGAGCATGCACGCATTCCATATCCCGCTTGCAGCCTTGGTAGGAATGCGTCTGTCTAAACTCGAAGGAGGTGCTTACTCTGATGGTGGAAGAGCGATTATGATTGTCACACTACTCTTGTGCGGAATCGCTCATAGCGCCCTTTCAGAGTTATCTGAGCATGATGAACTACATGCGATATCAGATGGTGACGCCGCTCTTTTCGATGCTTTGGAACATTTGCCAAATGGCTCTATTGTTTATACTGAAAACGAACATTGGGGCCACATATATTCAATTCCCGGGCACATTGGAATTACAGCAGTCCCCACACTTGGAATTTTGAAACAAGAATATTCCATCCAAAACGCTGCAACAACAGCGATTGTAAAAGACGATATTGAACGATTACAAGAACTTGGAATTACTCATGCTATCGCTTCACCAAAAGGTGTAATGATGCAATACATCCAAGCATCAACCCATTGGGAAAAGATGTGGTCAAGCGGGGCATCTACTCTTTACATTCTAGAAGATGACATGATGATTTCAGAATTCGTTGCGGTTGAAGGCGAAAACATGCGAATAGACCCCTGGTCTAGCCTTAGAGAAAGAGATCCGTTCGAACTCGGTGATTACAGGTTATACATTACAGAAGGCCGTCATACCTTTGCGGTGAATGAGAGCTTTGCATACGAAGTCTGTATGATGACTGAATTTGTTGGTGATGTATCTGCAACAATCAACTCTAGACAAATCAGTGGCTCTGGATGGTACAATACCTGTGTCTATGCCGGCGGTGGAGGATTTGAAATCGATATCACAAGTGAACCAGAATTCTGGATTAACCCACTTGGAGCATCCGGTAGAGGAGATTTGCTATTCGATGAAACCGGTATTCGAATTCACTGGATAGAAATCACCTATCTTGCCCAAAATTAGGGAAAGACACTACAAGGACTACACACTCGTAGGGCTGTGACAAAACTCTTCATCATGTTGCCAACCCTTGATGAAGAGGGTGCTTTAGAAGACATACACCTTCGGATTCCTATTGAAGAATTAAAGCAAAAAGGCTACTCTACTCGAGTGGTTGTTGTCGATGGAGGATCGAGGGACAAAACGCTAGACATTGCCGTTGAATTAGGCTGCGAAGTAATCAAGCAATGGGGCGAAGGTAAAGGTGCGGGGATGCGCCAGGGATTCAAGAAATTCCTTGAAACTAGCGACGACGTATTGGTAATGTTGGATTGCGATGGAACATACCATCCGGAGGAAATCACAAGGATGGTCCTGTCAATACCCAATGATGGCATAGCAATAGGTGACAGATTACATGGTAACCTTCAACCCGATGCAATGACCAGTACAAATTGGATTGGAAACCAGTTGTTAACATGGCTTGCTGTAGCGCTTCATGGTAAAACAATAAACGATTTGTGCTCTGGATTTTGGGCATTCTCAAGAAAGTCATTGGAGAGATTACAACTCAATAGCATGCGTTTCGAAATCGAGGCTGAGATGTACGCATCTTGTGCACACCTAGACATTCCCATTAGACACGTACCTATCACCTATTCAAAACGTGTAGGCGAAGCAAAACTCGGTAGCATCAAAGATGGAACCTCTATTGCAAGGAAACTCATCATAAGGAGAATCTTCCCCACACCGCATGAGGAGCAATGACGAGCCGGTACAATGTTGCGGTTTTAGGAGCCAGTGGCCTTGTAGGTCAGAGACTCCAAGAATTGCTCTATAACCATCCTTTTTTCAGCGTTGTTGCAATTGCAGGCTCGCCAAATTCAGTAGGTTTGATGCATGAAGAAATCGAATGGAGATTGGATTCCAATCGTCCAAAATATGACATCTTAATCTGTTCAATGAGTGATATACCCGATGTTGATATTGCTTTTTCAGCACTGCCGAATAGCGTTGCTGAAGTCGTTGAACCATCTTTAGTTGCAAGGGGTATTCACGTATTTTCAAATGCAAGTGCGTTCAGAAGAATCGCTGGAATTCCGTTAGTAATTCCTGAAGTTAATCCCGAGGACATGCAATCATACTACGGCCATGCTTGTGCAACAAATTGCACAGTCGTTCCTGTAATTACTCCAATAATTGGCTTGAAGTCACTTGGATTGGTATCGGTTACAATCCATACCCGTCAAGCCTTGTCGGGAGCGGGCTGGAGATTGCTCTACGATGAAGATGCATTGGCGGGTAATGTCAATCCAATGATACCAGGAGAAGAAGAGAAACTCATTGCTGAGTTGAAGTACCTACTAGGAATGGAAATTCCTGTAATCGCATCATGCAACCGGGTTTCTGAGAAAGATGGTCATTTTGTTTCATGTGGTGTCGAGGTGGAAAAGGAAACAACTCTCGAAGAGGTTTTACAACTAATGAACATTCCAACTCTAAACCTACCTTCATCTCCTGAATTTGTCAACAATATAATCGATGAAACTCCAAACCGTGAGGATCACCTTTGGATAGGTAATGGAATGACAACCACTGTAGGAAACATCAGAGTTGATGGCAATATCATCAGATTCGATGCACTTTCTCACAACACGGTTAGGGGGGCTGCTGGTGGAGTGATTCTTTTGGCTGAATTTGCTGTCAAAGAATCCTATATCACCAAATAGTCAACCTATACTGGATGGTTTGGTGGTTGCATGGGCGTTACAGCGATGATTCCGGGTATGACCTTTCAGCAATTGAAGGATGAAGCCAATTCTCGCTGGCAAGAAATCTGGGATGGCAGTGTTGCTAGACTAGAGATAATGCTACTCTGTCCTCGTAAAGAAAGGAAGTTGCTGGAATTACACGGAGACATGATAGATCATGGCCAGCCGGTTATGGGAATATTCCATCGCCCTAGGGCTGAAGCAGAGTTGATTGCAAAGCAAGGTTTTGACCCTAAATCTGCATCGTTCCAATTTGTCAACATCTCAAATGCAGATATGGGGCCGTGGATGCAGCAATTAGTAACTCAGGAAGGTTGGCTAAGAAGCACCGTTGAAATCGCACCGGTGCCATTCACTCTTGATATTCCAAATCAAAGGCCATTCGAAAAACACTCTATCCTATGTTTCAGACATCCGAGCTTACCTCCACTTGAGAGATATTTTCTCCCATATCCAATTCATGCATTAATCGGCAAAGCATTTGTTTCACTACCACGTAGACAAGCCGCTGAATTAGCAAGACAGCAGGCTGAAATTTTGGGAGTAGGTCTTGCTAAACCAAAACCGGAAATCGTCGAAGTTCCTGTTGTTGAAGCAAAGCCTGAAAAGGTCGTAGTCGAGGAAGTTGATGACACTGGTTCAGAACTTGAAGAAGCATTCATTGCAAATATGATTCCAAAAGAGCTAAACCAAGTTGCTCTACCTACTTTCGAAGAAGCAGAGCAAGTCGCATTACCGACTGTTGATGAAGAAGTCACTGTCGCTCTGCCTACTACTGAAGATACAGCAATACCGGTTGATGAACCAGCAGTTGATGAGAGCGTACCACTGCCTAGTGGAGAGCCAGAAGTAGACAACATGCCCGCCATTGAGAGAGAGTTCCGCGAACTGATTCAGGAATTGCTGGATTCTGGTGTCGACCCATCAGAAATGATGAGCGATGCTCGTTTGGAAGACATCAATGAGAGGGCATTAGCCCAGAATTTCGAAACTTGGCCTGTATTCATGCAAATGGTTAGTTGAATGCGAGGGTTCAAAGACGAGATAGGAGTGGGAGAATCATGGCTTTCTGTGTCCAGTGCGGTCAGATGCTAAACGATGGTACAAGATTTTGCAGATTTTGCGGAGGCCAGCAACCCAATGAACAATTGATTGCAAGACTTCGCATGGAAGCTGAATCTATTCGATTCCAAATGCAACAAATGCAGCGTGCCAATTATGAGCAGCAGCAAAATCAACAGCGATGGTGATTGGAATGAAGCTTCGCCATCTGGCGATTTCATTGTCAAAGTTGCCTAGTCATCCATGCAATAGCGTGGAATTAGAACAGTACCAAACTGAAGGCGACCTTGCAGCACTATGGTTAGCACAAATAGATGCTCATGATGGTCTTGAAGGAAAGGCCGTCCTAGACTTAGGTGCAGGTAATGGAATACTTGGACACGGAGCGCAACTGCTAGGTGCAGAGGTTACCTTTGTTGAATGCGACAAAGATGCTGCTGCTCTTTGTCAAGAACTCGGCCCGACCATAATAGGAAGGGTCGGAGAGATTGAATTACCAAGTGTTGATATTGTCATTACAAACCCGCCATGGGGTGTTCAAACTCATGGCGCAGACCGTGCTTTCATCGATGCTGCGCTTGAATGTGCACCGGTCGTGCACATGATGCATAGCGCTGCAGCCACGCATTTACCTGATGGAGAAGTTATCCTTGAAGGTGAGTTTAGAATGCCTGCAACCTACCAACATCATAACTCAAGAATGGGTACAACTGAGATCAAATGCTGGCGTTTCACTCGATGAGAGGGGTTCAAAAGCAAACAGCCCCCGCCCCAACTATCCCCTTCCCGTCACCCTTAGGGTGACTCCCCAAAATATGAGCGTGAAAATATGGCGACAATCGTCACCCCCGGAACTGTGGTAGGAACTGCAGACAAGAATAGCCCAGGTAAGGGCACAGCGGAAGAAAACGGCAACTTAATCGCCTTACTAACAGGTGTTGTCAGCGAAATCGATGGCGTGATTAGCGTCCACACACACAACGAAATGCTGCGTGTTCAAGTCGGTGATACCGTGATTGGAGAGGTCGTCAAACTCAATGAAAAATCTGGTGAAATCAGAATCATCAGCGTTGAAGGAAAAGCAAACCGCTCGGTTATGGCGGACCAAGAGTACGCTCAGTTCCACGTTACCAAAATCACGGACAGATTCCTACACAACACGGCAGACGGACTGCGAAGAAGAGACATCGTCCGTGCAAAGGTCATAGAAGCTGGTAATGTAATCAGAATTGATATGCGCGAAGATGACGACTGTGGTGTTCTGTGGGCTCTATGTCCATCTTGTGGAGACACATATGAAGCCGAACAAGAAGGAGATTGGAACGTTGTATGCAGGACAAATGGAGAACGATCATTCCGTGCTCTGGCTGATGATTTCGGTGGAGAATCGGGAATGGCAGCACTAAACGGAGCAGGCAAGCGCTGGAGCGGAGAAGCAGAAGCACTGTTTGCAAAGGGTAGTGCGGGTCGTGCTACATTCATCGCAGAAGACATTCGCGAAGATGGTCGAGAGCGTGAATACTTCAGATTCGAAGGCGAAGGTGGTCAAGGTGGTCGTGGGCGCAGAGAAAAAGCGGCGCCTGGATGCAGACTATTCGTTGGCGGACTATCACGAGATGCTGAAGAAGATGAAGTGCGAGACATGTTCAAGAAACACGGCAAGGTTACTGACTTCGCATTAATGCGTGATGATGCTGGTAACCTTCGTGGATTCGGATTCATTACATTCCAATCCAAAGACATGGCCGATGCCGCTATCGCTGCATTGGACGGCCAAAAGATCAAGGGACGCAGAATCGGAGTTAGAGACGCTGACGCACCAAGAGATGAGAAGCCAAAACGTGCACCTAGACCTCAAGGTGCAAGACTCTATGTCGGCAATCTACCGTTCAAAGCAACTGAAGACGATCTGTCTGCACTATTCAAAGACCACTGTGACACCGTTCATGTTCAGTGGGCAACTGACAGGTCTGGCCGCAAGAAGGCCTTCGCATTCGTAACAATCGAGCCTGAATCAAAGGGAGAGGAAGTAGTTGGCAAACTCAACGGAACCGATTTCATGGGTCGAAACATCAAGGTCGATGTCTCCAAACCTCAGAACCGTGACAACAGAGGCAAATCCGGTGGTAAACCCAGTGGCAAATCCGCTCGTGAACTGCGGGCCCTCGCTGAAGAAGAAGAAGACGCCAAGAAGAAGAAGCGTCGTCCAAGAAAGGAATGAGGTGAGAATATGAGTGAGTCCGGAGATGCCTCCTGGCTCATCATTGACGGCTACGAAGATGAGCCTGCTGCTTTCGGTGTCCCTCCATATGTTGGATTTCACATAAGATACATCTGCGGAGTACTGGAAGAAAAGGGAATCAACTACGAATACTGTCCTATCGATTCTTATCGAATCAATCCGCCATCATTGGAAAACAGACTTGGAGTTGTCGTATTAGCCGGAGCTATTGTACCGGGAAAATATCTCAGAGGTACTCCAATTTCTCTGCGTGAAACAAAGGGGATCATCTCTGGAACTCCCGGCGACACCCCAATATTGTGTGGAGGATGGGCGATTAGAGGGTGGCGACATCAAGGTTGGAGTCCACTTCGCAGAAACCTATTCTTGGCATTACAAGATACAGATGCTACCCTTGCTTACTTCTTATCTAAGGATGAATGGAAGCATAAACGTAGAACTGCCGAACAATGGACTGCATGGGCGCAAGCAGGTGCTCGCTCGAAGGCGGTCACTCACAATCCAGATTTGTATGGACCACTAACTTACGAAGTAGAAGTCTACCAAGGTTGTGTTCGCTACAAGCGAGGATGCAAATTCTGTATTGAACCAAAGAAGGGAGTGCCGATTTGGAGGAGCCCAGAGGATATCATTCAGGAAGTTTCAATCGCTCATGATATGGGAGTAGAACACGTTAGACTAGGAGGCATGACTGATACTTACACCTACATGGCTGAAGGTGTATTAGAAATGGAATATCCTCGGCCAAATCCTGAGCCAATAGTAAAATTACTTCACGGTTTGAGAGATGATGAACGCCTAGGAATTCTTCACACTGACAATGGTAATCCTTCGATTATTGCTGAGCATCTAGAAGAGTCTGAAGAGATAACAAAAACTCTTGTTGAGACTCTGTCTGATGGCGCAGTGCTCTCTTTCGGACTGGAATCCGCCGATCCAAATGTACATGAAGCAAATTGGTTAAACTGTGATTCTAAACAACTCAAATCCGCTATCGCTCTAATCAACAAACACGGCCGTGTACGAGGGGAAAGAGGACTACCCAAACTACTCCCTGGATTGAATTTCATCGCCGGTCTAAACGGCGAGACAAGTGAAACCTACAATATCAATCTCAAACTTCTCAATGAATTGAAAGATGAAGGCCACATGATTCGCAGGGTCAACATTCGCCAAGTAGAAGGCAAAGGTTTCCAAGAAATCGATGATACTGATTTCAAGTCATTCAAAAGCACAGTTCGTGATGAATTCGACGGACCATTGTTGGAAGAAATGCTTCCCACTGGTACGATCTTAAACGATGTTTGGTGGGAAGCACATGAAGGCAGAACTCGCCTTCCTAGGCATCTAGAGCCTGAGGCTCGCTCTGCTGAGGTGCACGGCAAGGCAGGCATTACATTCGGACGACAAATCGGCGCATATCCAATTCTTGTTGGAATGAATTACATGGCACCACTCGAAACTTACAGCAATATCATGGTCACAGGACATGGTGCTCGCTCCATTACCGGTATAGAGACTGGATTAGATTGGCGAAAGGTGAGCGAGAAACAACTAGCAGCAATCCCTGGAATTTCCGCAAAGGGTGCCTGGAATTTAATCGGTGCTAGAGCTAAGGCGATTTCAAAGAAGCGCGAATTCGAAAACATTGAAGATTGGTTCAACGCTGTAGATGTTCAAATTCCACAGGCTGTGGACATCTCAAAAATCCTGAACTGATTACTCGCCAACCCAAGCATAGGTTCGCATTCCTTCTTCGACACCTTCATCGCCGACTTCAACAAGTGCGAATTCTCCCTTAGGTGTGATGATTGATTCCTTTGCCAATCCTTTGTGAAGCGCTTCGTAAGTTACACGGTCAATTGCGATTCTACCTTCTAGTCTCTCGAATAGGTTCCAGCGGCTTGCGATTTCTCTCCATGTTGGCTGGACTTCAGCCTCGAATACCTTCGCCTTAGCACCTGACCCGTAGCCACAGAGTCCGAATGTGACATTGTCTAGATTTGCATTCTCTTCGTAATCTGCTTCAAATGTGGACATCAAAGCAAGGAAAATCGAACCAGTATACTGATTTCCGATAAGCGAAGAAGCTCTCTGACCCTTCTCGATTCTGTCTTCTACGAATTGTTTGAAATCTTCAGTCTTGGAGATTGAACGGCGGTATCCGTCCATTGCCCTTTCCCATTCTTCTATGGTCTCGAAGTCTGACTCTTCTGGCATTACACCGATTTCTGATTCGACGTGCTTCCAAGATTCCAAGTGCTGTCTGTCATGGCGGAATACGTCAGGGAACATTCTCTTTGCTTGGAATGCATATGGCAAATGCATGATGATTCTAGCCCACTGTTCGGTTAGGATGGTATCCAAATCAGGGTCAAATCTGTTCTGTGCAATTGCTTTCTCAGAGAAATGCGTGAACGCTTGCTTCACCGCTTCACGGTAGCATCGGTTTGAGAACTGACCGTCGAAAACCGGCTCGTCACGGTGAACCTTGACATTCTCTTCACCGTGAGCAAAGATACCTAGGCGGCGAACTGTTGATTCTGGCAAATGCTTGATCATCGCTTCTGCCATTCCATCTCTGATGGTTGCACCCGCTTCAGCAGCGAGCTGCAATACGTGATTGATTACGCTTTGAATTGAGACTTCTCTTCTTGGCTTGAAGAAATCGTGAACAGGTGTTGTCGAGACACCCCAGCGATCTGGTACAACGATTAGACGAGGGTTGTGGCGAACTAGAAGTGCTCCACCACCAGCACCTTGGGTATATTCACCAGATGATTCCAAGTCGTATTTTGCATTGTCAGAGAAAACAACAATCCCCATACGGTCTTCTTCTTCTCCACCTCTTGCAACCCAATCTAGAGTGTTGTGAAGTGCGTCAACAGCTCCAATACAAGCGAATGTCATGTCAACTACGTCACAGCCTCTGAAGCAATCTTCTCCAAAGCGATCTCCGTAGCGATGAGTCAGCATATCTACGATGTAGGTAGCAGTTGGCTTAGCACCATCAAGTGCAGACTCTGTTCCTAGGTAGATCCGACCAATCTTCCTAGGGTCGATGCCATTCCTATCAATCAGTCTACAAACAGCATTTGCACCCATTGTAGCAGTATCTTCGTGAACATCCGGAATTGCCATTGCAGCAAGACCAAGACCCTTGTTCAATTTACCGTAATCGGCTCCTCGCATCTC
>Ga0163110_10001206_pt1 | contig 13098 bp, 12 predicted proteins | sample CRUFie1St17metaG_FD_108703 | JGI IMG/M metagenome (GOLD analysis project Ga0163110, IMG submission 108703) | Marine microbial communities from the Costa Rica Dome - CRUD Field 142mm St17 metaG | ecosystem: Environmental > Aquatic > Marine > Oceanic > Photic zone | place: Costa Rica: the Eastern...
TCTCTTTTTTTGATTCTTTTCATTTTTAACTCCAAGGGGGCATGGACCAAAATGACTGCATCATAATTCAAATAAGCTCCCGTTTCAAATAAGATAGCAGCTTCGTTAAAAATAAATTTTTCATCTTTAAAAGATCTTTTCCATTGGTCAAAATCTTCACGAACGATAGGGTGAATTAGTTTATTTATTTTTTGTCGGAGTTCAGGGTTATTAAAAATTTTATTGGAGACGAGCTCGCGATTTAATCGGTCCTCGCTATATGCCTTATCGCCTATCATTAAATTTAATTCCTTGTGAATCCTAGGGTCTGAACCCATTAAGAATTTTGCTCGGTCATCAGAATAATAAACTGAATAACCCATTTTTTCAAGAATTGTACAAACGAAGCTTTTTCCACTTCCGATTCCGCCTGTAATTCCTACTACTTTCATTGTATCAAATTTATAGTTTTTTGATCACTCTCTGAACCTATTATACTTGCTAAAAATTGTAATTTTGAGCTATGCCAAAAAAAGAGTGGTTTGCGGAATGGTTCGATACGCCCTACTATCATATTCTTTATCAAAACAGAGGGGAAGACGAGGCGAGAGGATTTATGGAGGCATTACTTTCTAAGCTTAATTTGCCATCGGGTGCCTCATTGCTTGACTTGGCTTGTGGAAAAGGACGGCACTCAATAACTTTAAATTCTTTTGGATTTAAGGTGTTGGGCGTTGATCTGTCGTTAAATAGTATCACAAAGGCAAAATTGAATGAAAATCCGAATTTATCGTTTGATGTGCACGATATGCGTCAACCAGTTAAAGGGAGAACATTCGATGCAATATTTAACTTATTTACAAGCTTTGGTTATTTTGATACGCATGAAGAAAATAAACAAGTTTGTGAGTCGATGGCTAAAATGTTAGCACCTGGTGGTAGACTTGTAATTGACTTTATGAATGCTAATAAAGTTGTTAGTGATCTTGTTCCGTTCGAAAAAAAACGAGTAAATGATATCGAGTTTAATATTTCTAGAGAATATACGGGGACGCATATTATTAAAACTATTTCTTTTTCTGACAAGTCGCAAAAGTACAGCTATCAAGAAAAAGTTCAAGCAATAACACAAGAACAATTTATGGAATTGTTGCGTCCTTATTTTGTTGTGGATTTTACATTTGGTTCTTTCGACTTGGAGGATTTTTCTCTAAGTAAATCAGAACGATTGATCATCATTGCAACTCGGAAATAATGAATTTTATTTTACTACAGTTTTTTTTGATTACATCCGTTCTATTTGGAGGACTTTTGGTTTCTTATTTAAAAACAAACTACAGAAAGTATACTATCAAATTGACCTTGGCTTTTAGCGGCGGATTTTTGTTGGCAATCGTTTTTTGTCATCTGATGCCTGATTTATATGAGCACCATCATGAAACAATCGGCTTGTATATTCTAATTGGTTTTTTGGTTCAGCTCATTCTTGAATATCTTATAGGTGGAATTCAAATGGGCCGACTCCAGTCCAAAACTAAATTTAGTATTCCGTTCACTTTATTTCTTGCTTTATCGATCCATTCCATTATTGAGGGATTTCCATTAGGAAATGCTCAAGGGAGCCATATCGCTCACCTTGGACATGTCCACAGTTCATTGTTCTGGGGTATTTTATTTCATCAGATTCCAGTTGCAATTGCGCTTATGTCTTTGTTTGTTGATTCGAATATAGGTACTCGTAAATCATGGCTATTTTTAATAATTTTTGCCTTAACAACTCCTTTCGGCGCAATAATTGGCTTATTTGTGAATCCAGAAGACTTCGGTATAGATGTACACATTGTTTTGGCGATTGTAGTTGGTATGTTTTTACATATCTCCACAATAATTATTTTCGAAACCTCTGAAAATCACCAAATAAATCTTTTAAAGCTAATCTGCATACTTATTGGTGGATCTATGGTTGTGTTGCTGCAGTAGCATGAATGTATGATTTTGAGTAAAAATAAAGGTTTTAAATCTCATCGTAAGTCAAGCGCAATTAGCAAAATATCGTAATAGTTATAAATCAAATTTTCAGGTTTAATTTTTTGAACTAAATCAGGTTCAATGCCGTTATATCATTAACTTTAAAATGCCCCATTAAAGGGTTCGAAAATGAAAGAGAAGCTTGTCAATAATATCCGAAATCAATCAAAACTTTTTGTTATTGCCGGTCCATGCAGTGCTGAGAGTAGAGAGCAGATGGGTCAAATTGCCCAATCACTTTCAAGAAATTCAATTGTAAATCTTTTTCGTGCGGGAATCTGGAAACCAAGAACACATCCTGATAGTTTTGAAGGTCTGGGTGAAAAAGCACTTCCTTGGCTTGTTGAGGCAGGTAAAGAATATGGCTTACCTACTTGTACTGAGGTTGCCAATAAGTCTCATGTACAGGCGGCCCTTAAGGCTGGTGTAGATGCATTATGGATTGGTGCAAGAACAACGGTAAATCCATTTGCGGTCCAAGAGATTGCAGATGCTTTAAAGGGGACGAAGACCTCTATTTTAATTAAAAACCCAATCAATCCAGACCTAGAATTATGGCTAGGTGCTTTTGAGCGATTCAATAACGCTGGTTTACATGATCTTACTGCAGTGCATCGAGGTTTTTCTATATATAACCATGCCAAGTATAGGAATGTACCAAGCTGGGAGATACCTATTGCTTTTAGTGAAAAACGTCCTGATGTTCCTATGATATGTGATCCAAGTCATATTACTGGAAATCGTGATTTACTTTTAGAGGTAAGTCAATATGCGATGGATTTGAACTTTGATGGATTGATGATTGAAACGCATCCTAATCCGAATCTCGCTTGGTCTGATGCAAAACAGCAGTTAGATGCAAATGGGTTGTTTGATTTAATTCAAAAATTGGTATTGAGGCAACCGAATTTTTCACAGGATGTAGCAACGATGATTGATGAAATTAGAGATAAAGTTTCCATCTTAGATGACCAACTCTTTGCCATCCTTAGCGATCGAATGCAGTTAAGTGAGGAGGTTGGTATTTTAAAGAGAGAAAATAATATTACAGTTCTGCAACAAGAGCATTGGAACAAGCTTATTTCAAAGCGATTGACCCAGAGTGATGACTATCATCTAACAAATCAGTTTGTCCGAACCCTTATGGATGCGATTCATCAGGAATCTATTCGTCATCAAACGAGAGTAATGAACCCAAAGACAATAAAGCATTCATGATTCAGAAGATAGAGCAAAGTTGTCTGTCTGGTGCACTGCACATACCTGCATCTAAAAGTGATGCACAAAGAGCGATTTTAGCTGCTGCATTGTGTGAAGGTAAATCTGAAATACACAACATAGGTACTTGTGATGATGTTCGCGCAATGCTGGATTGTGTCAAGCAAATCGGCGCAACTGTTTTTGAAAATAAAAATAGCGTTTCCATCACAGGTGTATCTCGACTTCCCAAAAAAGCCAGTTTTAATTGCGGAGAAAGTGGTTTGACTTTTCGTTTGATTGCTGCTATCTGCGCTCTTAATGAAGGCGTTTATCACCTCGATGGAACGGGCTCTTTACTCCAACGAAATCATGACTTCATTGAAAAGTTTGGTGTCGAACATGGCATTAAAATTCAATCAAAAAATGGAAAGCTCCCCTATGTAATTTGTGGAGGATTTACCGGTGAAACAATTATAATTGACAGCAGTCAAACCTCCCAATTTTTATCTGGCTTACTCATGGGGCTACCCTTACTGAAACGAGATGTCAAATTAACTGCCGTAAATCTTAAAAGTATGCCCTATGTTGATATGACCTTAGATACTTTACAGAAATTTGGATTAGGCATTGGTATTGATCAAGGGCATGTTTTTACGGTAAACGCGAATATGAACTATAAACCAATAAGCTATTCCGTAGAGGGAGACTGGAGTGCGGCAAGTTATTGGTGTATTGCTGCCGCTTTAGGACATGAAATAAAAATTGAAGGATTGAATATTCAATCTCTACAAGCCGACAGAAGACTCATTGATCTATTTACAGATAATATTTACCACAAGAAAGGTACATTGACGCTAAGTAAATGCCCGCTTATTTCTTTTGATTTTGATGCTACGAACTGCCCGGATTTATTTCCTGCCTTGGTCTCGTATGCTGTATTTTGTGAGGGGGTTTCAAGAATCAAGGGGGTGCACCGTTTGTTCAACAAAGAAAGCAATAGGCTTCAAACATTGTTGAGTGAATTTACAAAGATTGGTGCAGAACTTAGCGTTGAAGAAGATACTCTATTTATCCGTAAAGGGGAACTTTATTCTAGTTCAGTTCATGCTCATGGAGACCATAGAATTGCCATGTGTTTGGCTATTGTTGGTATGCAATTAAAGAAAGGTATCACTATTTCAAATGCGGATGCTGTCGACAAAAGTTACCCGGATTTTTGGAGCGATTTGGCTAAATTGACCATAAAAAAAGGGGCCTAAGCCCCTTTTTTTAATAATTATATGGTTTCTTAAAACGGAAGATCGTCTTTTTCTTCGGCATTGGCCTTTGTCTCTGTCGACGGCTGCGCATCTAAGGACATATCAGATGGGCCTGCTGCAGGGATTCCGCCACCTTGACCCATTTTTTCAATTCTCCATGCATCAAGTGTATTGAAGTACTTCACGACACCATCTGGACTTGTCCATTCACGTCCCCTGAGGTTGAAAGAAACTTCAACTTGATCCTCTACTGCATATTCGTTGAGCATGTCACATTTGTCCTGAACGGATTGGAACATTACGTCTTGAGGATACATAGATGAAGTATCAGTTACGACAAATTCTCTTTTCTTGAATTTTTCGCTGATTACTTGTGTGTCATTAATGACCTTAATTTTTCCTTGGAATTTGTACATTTTGTTGTTGTATATTTAATTATTAAAAGAAAGAAGCGTCAACCAAGCTTCCTCCAAAAGGTTTTCCTCGAGAAGTAGTTTTGCCTTCTTGTGGATTTCAATTTCTAGCTGTTGGGCGTCGTCTTCCAAAGATAAAAACAATTCACTTAATTCAAGAAGTTTATACTCATTTACATCAGTTTCATTTGGAATAGATTCTATGCCAGCCAATTGACCTAAATTATTAGCTGTCAGTATTTGACTATTCAAAATATCTTGAGGTAATTCATCGTATCCAATGCCGCATGTTGTAATCGGCTTAGGAATCTCAAACATTGAATTTTGTTCTGCTCGACAATACCAATTTCCACCCATTCTTGAGACCAAATCAATTTTATATTGGTCGATCATGCCTTTTTCATCAAGTATCCCTTCACTAATATGAATTTTAAGCACCTCACAAATAATTAAATTACCCGCACCACCCTCGTCACCAAGCTCTATAACTTGATTTACCCGACATTCAAATTGAACAGGTGATTCCTTAATTCGAAATGGTTTGACAAGTTCTGATGCTATTGGAGTCAAACCGCTTTTTACAAACTCATCGATGTTTGATGGGTAGGGAGAACTTGCCAGGCTCATCTGATGGACAAGATCATAGTTTACGACATTGATGACTACCTCAGGTAGTTCCTTGACATTATTGTATGTATCTTTCGTTGTGTTGGTCCTTCCAGATCGTGCAGGAGAAAATACAAGAATTGGTGGGTTGGCACTGAAAGCATTAAAAAAACTAAAAGGTGCAAGATTTGAAACTTCATTGCGATCCATTGTTGACGCAAACGCGATAGGCCTCGGCCCAACCGCTCCCAAAAGGTAGCGATGTAATTGTGGAACTTCTATATTTTTTGGATCTATTGAAAGCATAATTTTTCCCTTTACAAAAGTAATTAGAACTATTCCTTGTAAGCAGAATTCAGGTTTTTTTTATTCACAATTTCCATCCTTTTTTGGCCAGCTTAAATCGAATAGATTCGTATTTTAGACAAATGAACTTAAAAGCGCTACTTCCAATTATTTTGCTTTGTTTATTCTGCAATGAAAACTTTGCTCAAAATAAGTTAAATACTTCAGGTCGTAAATCCGGTAAATGGGTATTTAAAGGAAAAGATCATCCAGCATCAGGGTATGCTGAAAATTCAGTGGTTGAAGAAGGAAATTTTATCAACGGTAGAAAGGAGGGCATCTGGTTGCGTTACCATAAGGACGGCAAAACGCCAAAGCTCAAGGGTAATTATAGAAACAATAGACCTGAAGGCTTTTATATTCGCTACCATAGAAATTCAAAGAAGATGGAGGAGGCTACGTTCATTCAAAATAAGTATAAGGGCAACTGCGTCCGTTATTACAATAACGGTAAAGTAGCATATAAAGGAAACTACAACAACAACGGCGAAGAATCGGGCAAGATTCAATATTTTCATAAGAATGGCAATGTGCAACTCGAGTATTCTGCTAAAAATGGTCGTCCTTTTGGCACGGTTAAGCATTATTATCGTAATGGATCTTTGAAGTATGAGGTTAAGTTAGATGATACTGGTAATAAGGAATCTATTGTTACCTATGAACCGTCAATTGAAAAGCCAACTGAGATTGTGAAAGATAAATCGTTGAGACCTCCTCGGATTGTCGCACCGAATACACGGGGTGTTCGATTTGAGGAATTTGGATACAATAAGGTGTACAATAAAAATGATGAGATTTGGATGGATGGTACCTTTAGAAATGGTTCTTTATGGGATGGGAAGGTTTATGAATATGATATTGACGGTATCATTATGAAGGTAAAAGTTTACAAAAAGGGTAAATATCATTCTGACGGACAATTTTAATATTCTAATACTTCTTTTACTTTTGTGCAAAATAAAATCAATATGAAAGCATACGTTTTTCCGGGTCAAGGCGCTCAATTTTCCGGAATGGGGAAGGAGCTTTATGAAGCTTCTCCTTTAGCCAAAGAATTATTTTCAAAAGGAAATGAAATTTTAGGTTTTGATATTCAAAAAATAATGTTTGAAGGAACCGCTGATGAATTAAAACAGACGAAGGTTACCCAGCCTGCAATATTCTTGCATTCCACAATTTTAGCAGCTTGTTTGGGAGATTCATTTGCTCCTGATATGGTAGCCGGTCATTCATTGGGTGAATTTTCTGCGTTGGTAGCCAATCGTTCTTTAAGTTTCGAAGATGGTTTATCTCTTGTTTCAAAACGTGCTTTGGCAATGCAAAAGGCATGTGAAAAAGAACCATCCACTATGGCTGCAATTTTAGGTTTGGAAGATGCCAATGTGGAGGAGATTTGTGCGAGTATTGATGGTATTGTTGTTCCTGCCAATTACAATTGCCCTGGTCAGCTTGTAATTTCAGGGTCGATTCCTGCCGTGGAGGAGGCATGTGCCAAGCTAAGTGAGGCAGGAGCGAGACGCGCTATGGTACTTCCGGTAGGAGGTGCTTTTCATTCACCCTTGATGGAGCCAGCACGAGAAGAATTGGCTGCTGCAATAGAGGCAACAACCTTCAATGCGCCAATTTGTCCTGTTTATCAAAATGTGAATGCGAAGCCTGTTTCAGATCCGCTTGAAATCAAAAAGAATTTGGTATTGCAGCTTACCGGTGCCGTCAAGTGGACTCAAATTATGGAGGGAATTTTGAGTGATGGAGCAATTCATATTATTGAAGTTGGTCCCGGAAGAGTCCTTCAGGGGTTGTTTAAAAAAGTAAATAGAGAGGTTTTAACAGAAGGGGCTAGTATTTAAAATGTATACGACATTAGTATACGACATCCCATAAAAATAAACCTGCTGCGGGAGCAGATGCTCTAGCATTTTTCCTTGACTTTGAGGCTATAACCTGTCTAAATTCTTCTACACTCATTTTTTTTAGGCCTACCTCAATAAGTGTTCCAACAACTGAGCGGACCATGTTTCTTAAAAAACGGTTTGCTGAAATTTCGAAAATTAATCCACCGTCCTTTAAAATAAAATCTGCTTTTGTCACAGCACAAATATGCGTTTTAACATCAGTGTGCTTTTTTGCGAATGCTTCAAAGTCAATTTCACCAATTAATAACTTTGCTGCTTTTTTCATTTGTGTCAGGTCTAATTCTTGAGAAATCCACCAAGATTTATTTTCTTTGAATGCATCTTTATAAAAATGAATGAAGTATTTATACGTCCTTTGAATTGCATTGAACCGTGCATGGAAGTCATCTGAAACAGGGAAAATATCGTGTACGGCAATCGTTTTGTCAAGCATTATATTAAGCTTGTATCTATATTCAGATACATCTATTTGTGTATCAAAATCGGTATGAAAAAAATATTTCTTCGCATGTACCCCAGTATCGGTTCGTCCACAGCCCATAATGGAAACTGGTTTCATTGAGCACAATTTACTTAAGGCATTTTCAATATTTCCTTGTACCGTGGATCCTTTTGTCTGTTTCTGCCAACCTAAATAATGGGTTCCATCATATGAAATTTCGAAAAAGTAACGCGGCATAGATTGAAAATAAGCCAGAAGTGTTAATATTTATTTGAGACAAAAGGAAAATCTGATTCACTTAGGTCAACTTTGAAAATGTCATAGCTAAAATAACCATTGAGGTCATTAACGGCTGACACCGTACCTAATTTGTATTCCGGAAAATACTGAAAATGAGTATCATCGTGCACAGTATTGATAGATGCACCAAGGTTGACAGGTTCACTCCATTTGTTGTTGATGCGTTGGCAATAGTATACATCATATCCTCCCATACCATTCAAGCCATCGCTACTAAAAAATAGATATTTTCCATCTCCAGTAATAAATGGTGTGGTTTCTCTTCCTGTAGTATTGATTTCGGATAAAGGTTTGGCTTCTTTCCATTGATCATTGACACGTTGCACCATGTATAAATCAGTTAAGGTTTTTTCTGCTTTTCGGTCACTGACAAAAATCATGGTTTGTTCGGTGTTTTCGTCTTCATCGTAGGTCGTATCCGAGATAGTTGCCGCGCCTTCGAAGTAACTTGTATTGATGGACTCTGATTTTATAGGATCAATGAACCACGATGAGTCTTCTTCGTCCACCTCGAATTCAAATATTTCTGAACTTGACGTCGATTTTTCAATCGTTGCCGAAGTGTTAATGGTCAACAATCCATACTTCTCATTGCGAGAAATAAAATTCAAAGCATCAAATCCTTCGGTATTGTAATCCTCCATAGACTCAATATTTATTACCCAGTCTTTTCGGTTTTGGTCCCAATCTGCCCGATAGATGTCCTCAAAAAACTTTTGGTCATCATAATTAATGTTGTTTCCTGTGGTTTCAGGCTGTCTCGCTGTGAAATGTAGTCTTTTTTGGTCGTAAATAAGTACAGCACCATATTCATCATATTTTGAATTTACAGCCCCAGAGAACGGTTCACGAATGTTTTTTACTCCTTTTTTCATTTCGGAGTTTACAAAGTCACATTGCTGTAGCAAAATATCTAAATCATAATCTTTTGAAATCCGAGGGCCCAATTTATCTGTTGATAATTCGTAAAATAATTTAGCAGAATCAATCAGGTTTACTGTGTGGTATATTCTCCCCATATAGTAATAATATTCACCATCTTTTTTCTTTGAGATTAACTGTTCTGATCTTTTTGCATTCTCGTAGGCATTGTAATAATCTCTCAGGTAAAATTGAGCAACACTTAAGTGATAGTGCGCTTCTCCTGACTTGGGGTTCTTTAGCTTTGCTCTTTTAAAAGTGAGCATCGCTTCACTTGTACGACCAGCATAGAAAAGCTCTTTTCCCTCGCCAATTAGTTTTTTTGAGATTAGCCTATCCATAGTTGCTATTTTTTGTCCCGAGGCCATCATTGATGTTGATAGAACAATAAGGATCAAAAATAATTTATGCATGGTCTTGATTTTATATGATTTGGTTTTGATTGCCTTAACGTAAAAATATTACTTTTTCCTTACTTTCGAATCGCCCGCGTGGCTTATCTACTTTTAATCTATCTTTTCGACAAAAAAAAAGGACCCAATCTGGTCCTTTTTTTTCTTAGTTTAAATATCAAATTCTTCTTTGATCTCATCCACATAATTCAGTTCTTCCCATGGGAAGAGCTTGACATCAATTTTTTTTACTTGTCCCGACGCATCTTTAAACATTTTTTGAACATTGACGCATGTTCTACCCATGTGACCATAAGCGGCAGTTTCCGAGTAGATTGGCGTTCTAAGGTTAAATCTTGTTTCAATTGCAAAAGGCCTCATGTCGAATATATTCTCCAGTTTTCTTGCGATTTCTCCGTCGGTCAGTCCTATTTTCGATGTGCCATAAGTATCCACATAAAGACCCATTGGTTTTGCGACACCAATTGCATAGGCAACTTGAACCAATATTTCATCGCACAAGCCCGCTGCAACAACGTTTTTTGCGATGTGCCTTGTTGCATATGCCGCTGAACGGTCTACTTTTGAGGGGTCTTTTCCAGAAAATGCACCTCCACCGTGCGCTCCTTTTCCTCCATAAGTATCAACAATAATTTTTCTTCCCGTAAGCCCTGTATCTCCGTGTGGACCTCCAATAACGAATACTCCTGTTGGATTGACATGATACGTTATTTCATCTGTGAAAAGTGCTTGCGTTTCTTTTGGGAGCAGTGCTTTGACCCTCGGAATCAATATTTCAACAATATCTTTTTTGATTTTTTCAAGCATTTGAGCTTCGTCTGAAAAATCGTCATGTTGCGTTGATAGAACAATTGAATCAATACGAATTGGCTTATTATCATCAGAATATTCAATGGTGACTTGTGACTTGGAATCTGGTCGGAGATATGTAATTTCTTTATTTTCTCTTCTCAATGCGGCAAGCTCCATTAATAATAGATGAGAAATTTCCAAAGGAAGCGGCATAAAGCTTTCGGTTTCATTTGTTGCGTATCCGAACATCATCCCTTGGTCCCCAGCACCTTGATCTTCTTTCACTTCTCGTTCAACGCCTTGGTTGATATCTGAAGATTGCTCATGTATTGCGGAAAATACACCGCAAGAGTTTCCATCGAACATGTACTCACTTTTGGTGTAGCCAATTTTGTTGATCACATCTCGAGCTATTTTTTGAACGTCAAGATAGGTTTGCGATTTAACCTCTCCAGCTAAAACAACCTGACCTGTGGTGACTAGTGTTTCGCAAGCAACTTTGGATTCAGGATCAAATGCAAGAAAGTTATCAATAAGGGCGTCGGATATTTGGTCTGCAACCTTATCTGGGTGGCCCTCAGAAACAGACTCTGATGTAAATAAGTATGCCATAAGTATTTATAATTGAGGTGCGAAGATACTAAAATCAGATGGAAATTTTATAGATAAAACTGCTTATTTTCTTCTACCATTTTTCGCAAAAGAGGATTCGGTCGGTACCTATCTTCTCCATAATAATCAAATAGTTCTTGGAGTTGGTCTAGAATTTTATCTAGCCCTATTTCGTCTCCCCATTTGAGTAATCCTTTAGGGTAATTTACGCCCTTTGTCATAGCTAAATCCACATCTTCAACGGAGGCAACTCCCATGAACACCGCATCAATCGCTTCATTGACGAGCAAACATAAGATTCGGTTTAAAATTCTTTCCCCCAAAGTATCATCTGTTTGGGGCTTCGGATTTAATTTTAAGTTTTCGTAGTCATAATAACCCCGCCCAGATTTTCTCCCAAAGAACCCCGCCTCAGCATAACGCTTTTGTGTGAGTGATGGTTTGAATCTTGGGTCGTAAAAGAATGCCTTGAATACGGATTCTGTTACTGCAAAATTGACATCATTCCCAATGTAGTCCATTAAGGTAAATGGCCCCATTTTGAAACCTCCTTTTTCGGTCAGTGCCCAATCGATGGTTACAAAGTCAGCTATTCCTTCTTCATAAATGCGCAGTGCCTCTCCGTAAAAAGGCCGGGCTACGCGGTTCACAATGAAACCTGGAGTATCCTTACAAAGAACAACAGTTTTCCCCCATTTAGCAATGAGATCCTTACATGTTTTGGTTGTTTGCTCATTTGTTTGAATGGCTGGGATTATTTCTACTAGAGGCATCAAGGGGGCCGGATTAAAGAAGTGTATCCCAATAATACGCTTAGATGTTTTCAATGCGGCACCAATAGAAGCTATAGACAATGATGACGTGTTCGTCGCCAAAATACAATGCTCTGATACAACATCTTCAAGTGATGTGAAAACTTCGTGCTTAATTTTGATGGACTCAACAATTGCCTCAATCACGAGACCACAAGGCCAAAGCTCGTTAATTTTATTAGTGAACAATATTCTTGTGAGGATATTATTTCTTTCGTTGTCTGAAATTCTTTCTTTTTCAACTAGCCTGTTCAATACCTTTTCAAGCCCAGATTTCGCTTTTTCTAACTGTGCATCGCTATGATCATATAGAATAACCTGGTGCTTATTTTGGGCTGCAATTTGAGCAATTCCAATCCCCATGGTGCCGGCCCCGACAATGCCTATTGTTTCGATCATTTTCCTTTAAATTTTGGTGTTCTTTTTTCTAAAAAAGCCTGAACACCTTCGTTGAAATCAACAGTCTGTCCCGCTTCATTTTGTAGGTTTTCTTCTAGATCTAATTGTTCTTGCAGTGTGTTGTTATACCCAGAGTTGACCGCTTTTTTTGTCAATCCCAATGCCTTTGTGGGCATTTTCGATAGCTTTTCAGCAAAGTTCATAACTGTTTTATCAAATTCTTCATCATTGATGGCTCGGTAGATCATTTTCATTTCTTCCGCTTCATCAGCCGAAATTTTATCTCCAGTCATCATTAAAGCCATTGCTTTTTGAAAACCTATGATTCTGGGTAAGAAATAGGTTCCTCCAGAGTCAGGAATTAGGCCAATCTTAGAAAATGCTTGAATAAAAGAGGCACTTTTTTTTGCAAAGACAATATCACAGGCCAAGGCAATATTAGCTCCCGCGCCTGCAGCAACTCCGTTAACTGCAGCAATAACAGGTTTTTCTATTGTCCGTATTCTAGAAATAATCGGATTGTAATGTTCTCCTACGATACTTTTGAGCGCCGGCCCTTCAGGATCCGTTATTTCAGCAAGGTCCTGGCCTGCACAAAATGCTTTTCCTTCTCCTTTCAGAACAATTGTTCGAACCTTTTCATCCTCTGCACATTTATCAA
>Ga0163110_10001207_pt1 | contig 13098 bp, 30 predicted proteins | sample CRUFie1St17metaG_FD_108703 | JGI IMG/M metagenome (GOLD analysis project Ga0163110, IMG submission 108703) | Marine microbial communities from the Costa Rica Dome - CRUD Field 142mm St17 metaG | ecosystem: Environmental > Aquatic > Marine > Oceanic > Photic zone | place: Costa Rica: the Eastern...
ATCTTCACTCCACTGAATTTTATCCCAATGTTCGTGTTTGCCCATACCGTTTCTACTAATTTGATATTCATCTTGTAGTTCTAACTTTGCAGGTTTTACTATACCCCAACTCCAATCACCTAATACTTCATGTTCTTGTCTAGGAAATGGTGTGGCACAGTAAGGTGGGTTATCCTTTTTGCTCCAAGGATATAACGAATCAAATAAGAAAAACATAATTTTATTTACTCCTTAGTCTAATCCTTTGGCAAATTTCTCGACATCATTTCCTACTAACTTTAACCACATAGCATCTTCTTCGCTAAACAGTATTAGATTTTTTCTGTCTAAATAATAGGGCCACTTCATATGCTCATGCAACCTTAATAATAATTTGTTGTGTAATCCTGTTTTAGGTATTGGAAATCTGTACATGTCATATTGTTCTTTAAGTAATGTAAAACCTAGTTTAGTTAAACGTAATCCTGTACAAGTTGTTTTACTGTATTGGAAGTTTTTGAATAACATATAACAAACATCAGTCAAAGGATATTGCTGAAGTGTTTCATGCTCCTCTCTTAACTTTTCTGTGATTCTTGTTTGTAAACTATTATTCATTTCCAGTGATTTCATCTTCAGTAATGACATCACCTTGTGTTAATTTGATAACTTGAAACTCGTCTGTATTGAAAGTTTTGTTTAGTTTTTCTGCAAGATTAAAGGCATGTCCACTATTACTAAAAGACACTTTTTTATACTTGGGTCCAGGATAAGAAACTAATTTGTTTAATGTTCTAAGGTTAATTGGTTTGCCTTGATAAAACACAGAATAGATTGCTTCAGCCGCCAGTATTTGGTCTGCTTTATATGTGTCTTTGTGTACTGCTTCTAATAGTATTTTAGGTTTTGGTCTGCTCATGTATAGTCTCCTATACACTTATTTATCATAAAAACTAGTTTTAATGGGTCTTTAAAACTATGTTTAACCTTCTAATACTTCTTTTAGTTCGTTTGACTCGTGCATTTCAGTGATAATATCACAACCACCAACTAATTCACCTTTAACGAATAGTTGTGGGAATGTGGGCCAGTCACTTACACTAGGTAATGTTGCTCTTACTTCTGGGTCTTCAAGTATATCTAAATAACTAAATTCAATTTCATATTGTTTTAGTATTTCTACTACCTTGCCACTGAATCCACACCTTGGTTGATGTGGATTGCCTTTCATAAACAATATAATATTGTTGTCTTTGATTATATCTTGTAATTGTTCTTGTATATTCACTTGCTTGGAAATCCTTCTTGTACAAACTTACCAATTGTTTCTATTTCTGCTTCAGATAAATTAGCGGCTTGACCCCACATCATCTGTCTCATTGGACCTATTTGTCCATTGTTTTTATATGTGGTAAGTTTCATTATTATTGTGTCAGCAGTCTGTCCTGCTAACATTGGACCAACTCCACCGCCGCCATCTGATCCATGACATGCGGCACAACCTGCCCATAAACTTCTGATACTGCTAAAATCATCTGCATTCGCTAGTTCTCTTTTACGTTGTTCTATTTCTACTACTGTTCCGTATTTCTTTACATACTCTACATAGCACTCGCCTGAACAATTACTGTTACGTTTATAACCTTTTACTTCTAAGTCAGGATAAATCACATAGGAAAAGAATAGGAATAATCCTACACACCCTGCTAATACCATACCTAACTCTCTCATTCTAACTCGTGTATATAGGCATCCAACCTCTGGTTATTCATAACAAATTTTTGTTGATATGTTTTTGCAAACTCATGTGCCAATTCAACATAAGTGCTGTCAAGAGATGTTTCAAAGTCTAAACCATCACTTGCTTGTATAACACCTACCATTGCCATCATAGCATGTGGTGTACATTCATATATGTAAACACCTGGTTTATCTATTGTAATTACAATCTCTTGATTCATTGCACCTTTCCAAGGTGTTGCTCCTGGAGGAGTAAATACTGATACTGAATTGTGGGCCATATCAGTTGCCACAAATTTCACAGTATCTCCTACTGAAGCCTTTAAAACAGCAGGCTCAAATATCATCATGCCTCCTGCTCCGTTGTTTAACATTTTTACTTCATGTTCTGCCGCAAAGGCTGGAATAGAAAGTAAAAATACACTAATTGCTAATAATATATTCTTCATTTTTCTCCATCTACTAGTTTTTTAAATTCTTGATAGCCGCCTATCTTCTCACCATCCACAATTATTTGTGGGAAAGTTCTTGCACCAGGAAAAGTTTCCATTAATGCTTCTCTATCGAAATCTTCATCTAACATTTTGTATGTTAAATCATATCCTTTTTGCTCTGCTAAGTTTTTTGCCATATCACAGTATGGGCATTGTGGTTTACTATATATTTCTACTTTCATATTAATCCTGTTTAATTGTAAGACGAAACCAAAGAGCATCATCTTCGTTTTCGAATGTTATCATTGCATACTTTGTATCACGAATAACATCAAAATGCCATCCATATTTTCCTTTTGCAGTTTTATTTATGTCCGCCAATACACCATGTGGTATGCCAATCTGGCGCCAATCTTCATCAGCACCATCATAGAAACCTTTTGAATAAACTACTTCATGTTCAAAGTATTTGTTATACCCACAATCTTCTCTCCATTCTATGCCTATTTGAGTACCATTGGTCTGAGGAGTTGTACCAGTGGCTTTGTTTATAAGTTCTCTAATCATCTTTGAATGCGCCACCAGAAACAATTTGCTCTGTAGGCTCGTTTGTAGGATCTTCTAATTGCTCTATTTCATACACAACTCTACTTAAAAAAGACAAATCAAAAACAGTTTGTCCACGTTTTGTTTCAGTACACAACGTCTTGACTCTTTGTTTGAATTGTTCTAATGCTGTAGGGTTTGTATTAGCCATTACTTCAATGCTTTCCTTTTAATTTTATTTAACACTTTTAGTCTTTGTTTTAGTTCCATTTTTGTTTTAAATGGACCTTCATAACCATATGTTATAAGTGTATTAAGTTTAGGACAGTTACCATGTTTCCAACCTTTATCAAAGTTAATTGCATACCATCCTGCCGCATAATAAACTGTGCTGTTCTCAGTTTTTGCAAACAATGGAATTTCATCCATGTAGTCCTCATGATCCGGATCTACTGGAACAGGGTTTGGGTAGTCAACACTATATCCTTTGATATAAAATGTTGCTGGTTGGTTAATATCTAATTCAACTTCATTCTCAAAAATAAATTTGTTTTCAAATGCATCTTGCACTTCTTCTTTACTTTCGAAAATAATAGTTTCCGTTTTATCTAAGTAAGTAAACTTACCTTGAACTGACTCGTGAAGAATACCTACACGTTTTTCGTCATCATTAACGATCCATGCTTCATCACTTATTTTTTGCAATTTTACTTGCTCTTTAAATTTAATCATTTGTTAACCTCCTCTGGTAATTCACTGATTAATTGTCTAGTGCTAGGATCAGCACCAAATTCTCTTTTGTAAACTTTGTTTCCTGCTCTCTCATAGATGTATTTCTTATCTGTACTGCCAGGATCTTTAATCTCTGCCATCATTTTATCTATTTGTTTATCCACATCTACCATTTAACATTCCTGAATATGTTTGTGCTTGGTCACTCATTCTTTGTAAGTTCCACTTTGCACAAAACTTCATAAAGTGTATGCCAATGTTGGCTACTGCTTCACTTTGTTTACCCTCATTCATCCTTTGTATGCAAAGTTCCTTTATCTCATCTGGCTGTTGAGTCAAATCAATAAGGATCTTATTGCGTTCAAAGTCATTCTTTACTCTATGTTCATCTCCTTCGTGGTCGACCCAACGTTGTAACATAAAGTTATTGTAATTATATCCGCCTGTGTTTCTATCATCAAAGGCTTCTTTCATACCTGTTTTGTTTTTAGTACCTTTTACTCTAGCACCAGGATATGCACTAAACACATTATCACTACTGTCACCTCTAACACACTTTTCAAACAATACCCATTCAGGTTCAATAGGTGTTTTAGGTTTGTTAGTTTTCTTGTCTATAACAGTCTCTCCAGTCTTTAATGCTGTGAATCCTTCTAATGTAACAACTTGGTCAGTTGTACCGTTATACTGCGTTACATTGGGTGCTAGTAACTGATAGAAGTCACTATCTGTGCTAATAATAAAATGATTATCCTCAGGATGTTGTTGAATCCATGTAGCAATCATATCATCTGCTTCTGCTTGTTCACATCTAATAACAGATACATTAGTTTTTTCTGCAAAGAATTTGACCATATCATCATATGCTTCAAAGTATAGTTCATCATCTTCCTGTTCTTTCACAGACCTTTGATCCATAAGTACTTTTCTATTTGCTTTGTAAGGCTCATAGAAATCTTTACGCCAACTTCTACCTTCTAAACAAAACACAATATGATTGCCGTCAAATTCTCTCCAGCACTTGTTGATACTGTTAAACATTATGTGCATTGCCATACCTATTTTCATGTCTATGCTTTGCCCTCTGCCACCAACGTGCTTGGCTCTCATAAACATATTAAGTCCGTCAACAAGTAAATAGTTCATTAGTTTATTTTTCCTGATATGCCTTTGTTCTTAGGCCCATAGGGTCTAACTTTACTGTACCAAACATGTCCTTTTTCTTCTGCTTCTTTAAATATTAAATTTGTAAGCATGATTGGAAATACTACTCCAAAGTGTATAAAGATACTTGCTACAATATTATAGTTGAACCATTCAATATACGTTGTTGCTAATAAGCCAAAATAAACTGACCACATAACAAACAACACCATAGTAAAATATCCTTGCATTGAAGGATCTGCTACATACTTCAATGGATTATATCTGTTATCCATTACAAGTCTCCAGCAATCCAATACAAAGAATATAAATTTAAAAAATATTTTTTTCATTAGTGATTTCTACCTCCGTCGAATACACAAACAAAATACAGTCCCAAGTGTCCTGTATTGTAGACCCTGTGGAACTCTCCATCATTGATGCAAACAACATCTCCTGCTTCAACAGGAAAACGTTCTTCATCAATTTCCATTTCACCTTTGCCATCAATAAAAAAGTAAACTTCTTCTTGTCCACTATGACTATGTCCAGTGGTGTGTTGATTGGCTCTTAAAAATGTGCTACTTAGTACAAGTTTATTACCAAAAGCATTATCTTTAAGTTGATATGTAGCATTATCTTTTATAATTTTGCCACCTATATCTTTTATTGAAACTTTTTGCATTTTACACCTATTTGTTCAATCCTTCTTCCATTATTTTATCAAAGGGACTTTCTTCTTGCCATTGATTACTTTGTATTTTTCTTTTCTTTGCTTCATTTTGTAAGTCCCTAACTAAATCAATGTTCATAGTTTTAAAACTTTTTAACAAATCCAAAACATCTTCATCTGTAAGCGATTTCATGAACTGCTCTATACTTGGAGCAAGTTGCTCGTTCACAAACTTGGCAAGTTTAGCCTTGCCTATTGTATCATTAATCTGCGTCATCTTCTTTGTTATTGTTTACGACTATAACATCATCTTGTGCTTCTAATCCATAGTCTTGGTCTTCTATCTCTTGTAATAAAACTGTTCTGCAAACATCATTGAACCATTTGTTTACTACAGATTCATCACTTTCACCTGTGTAACCTTTCTCTTGTAACATAGCAACGAACTCATCATTCCAATCAAGTTCCATGTAACCTTGTTTAGGATCATCTACATTAACTTCCATCTTCTTGACTTCTACCCAAGGAGTTTTATCTACAATAGCACACCTTTTGTCATACTCTGTTTTGTCAATAACTCCTTCATCAAAGTCAACTTGCACTTCTGCTTTTGCTTTGTCTTCAACAGTATCTGCATTGATAACTGCTAGTTTCTTTTTAAGTTCAATGCCAGACAATTCATAATTTGCCTGTGCAATTTCTCTTTCTTTGCCTTTCTTAGTCAACCCTGACCAAGTAGCACTAAAGGGATATAATTTTTTAGCCATTATTTTCTCCTTTTAAATCTCCATTTGTTTCATGTGTAATGTGCCATGCATGAGAACAGTACGCATCACAGAAATGAAATCTTCTGTTTGCAGTAAAATAGTTTACCATTTCTACTATCAATACTTTACCACACTCTGCACAGGTTATCACATTACCACCTATATACTATATTTGCCATAATAAAAAATGCACATATTACATTTACCATTACAACGAAAGTTCTAATAACTGCAACATAATTGTCGTAGTCTGCTGTTTTTTCATCTGAGAAACTGCCTATTGCATATTTCCAAATTAACCAAAGTTTACTCATCTGTGTCTGTATCCTTTCTCATTCAGTTCTTCATAATCTAAATCATTGACGCATACTTGTATTGGATGTCCATGTGCTGTAAATTCTGTTGTACAAGTATATTGTAAACTGAACCATATCATAAAACTGCCCATTGCAATTACAAGTATAAACAATATTGCTACCCAATTATTCATTATGTACCCCAAGCATTACCAAATAAATTAATATGCAATCTAGGACTAAACTTATATCCTGTTTGCATACATGCTTCTGCAACATCTTTTTCTGTTAGTTCTTGTTGTTCAAATGTTGCACCTTCAGGCATACAATATACTGCATCTACTGTTACACCTGCTTCTTTGTACGCACTCACGTACTCATCTACTTCATCGAAGTCAATCATATCTCTAACAACAAATTTATTGTAAAGATAACTGTTCTCTACTTTGTTCATTGAAACTAAACACTCAGGCTTTAGTGTATCTTCTCTTGTCTCAGCACTAATAGATAGTTTAGGTGATGTACTCCAAGTAACATGTACATCTTTTCCATCTCCATTAAAGTATTCAATCATATTGTCTTCACAAAACTTACTGCCATTTGTTTCAAATGTAACATTTACTAAACCATATTCTTTGTTTAGTCTATCAATAAGGTCGGGCCAAACACGTTGCCACCCTAGTAGCGGTTCACCACCTGTAATCACCAAGTGTATGTCTTCGCCGTGCCGGCCCCGAAAAGTACCATTTGGTAACAATGATGTGATGTGATTAATCACTTCACTTACAGTTCTTGTCATCTGTAAGTGTTTGTATTTCACTGCCCAACTGGCACTACTGTCACACCCTATGGGAGTAACAGGCAACTCTTCAATGCTTGTATAAGCATCTGGATGATCCTTGTCAGCACGTGGGTCTGTTATGTAAGGCATAGTATCCTTAGCAATTAAGTTATCACGTGGTTGTCCAAAACCTGCACACTCGAAGTTACAGCCGAATGTTCTAAGGAAAAGACTAGGAACACCAACCCATCTACCCTCACCTTGTACAGAGTAAAATGCTTCGGAGTACCTTAGTTTAGGTTCCTTTTTAACTTTGTTATCGAACTTTTTAACTTCCATTATTTGTTTTTCTTCTATGTACGAATTCATCGTAGTCCAAATCATCTTTAGTTCTTTGCACATCACCTAATACATCTGGTACTGCTGAACTTAATGCTTCTTGGACTAATCCATGAACTTCTGAATTTAAGTTTTTTTCTTGTTCCATAGACTCTATGTTTTCTAAACATGCTATTCGGAGTCCTTGGTTCATTAGACTTGCAAAGTCGCTTGTTGTTGCTCCATACATTGTATGTCCTAATGCAACTAACTTTATATATACAACTTGATGCAAGTTCATTACTTCTATAATTGTTTCTTCTGCTTTACTACCAACATTAACTAATGCTAACAGTTTATCTGTATCTGCTTGTGGCACATCTACATTGTCTGAATAGAAATGAATGGCTTCAAAAACATCTTCAGTATTTAGTTTAGGAAACATCTTTAACAATGTGTCCATAGTTTTACCTTTACCAATTTTATCACAAATAGTATTTACAGGCACTAAACCATTTGTTGTTACAAAGCCACTGTTTCTATGTTCAATCATTACTGTCCTTGTCTACCACTAAATTGTGTTTGAAGTTTAATATTATCCATAAACTCCTTTTGCACTTTTGCTTCATTTTTAAATGCACCTTTCAATACAGTTGTCTGTGTAAGACTACTATGTGCTTGTACACCTCTATTCTCTACGCAACCATGTGTGGCTTGTACATAAACACCAATGTCTCCACTGCCTGTTGCTTTCATAATTTCTCTAGCAATATCATTAGCAAGTTCTTCTTGTAGTGTTCCACGTTCTGCACACCATTGTGCTATTCTAGTGTATTTAGACAAACCAATCAATGTTTCTGCGGCTAAGATACCAATGTATGCTACACCTTTTACTATCTGGTGATGATGAGAACACATACTTGTAAGTTCACTTCTTACAACAAGCATACCTTCATATCTATCCTCTCCATCATTAGGAAATGCAGTTGCTTTAGGCATAGGATCATACCTACCAGCCATCAGTTCATTGATATACATCTTTGCTAAACGTCTTCCTGTGTCATGACTGTTAGGATCGTTTTCAATATCAATAACCAATCCATCTAATACTGCTTCAAACTTAGGAGTAAGTTCATCAATAAGTTTCTGCTTATCTCCTTCTTCTAAGTATTCAGAGATATTATCTCCTGCCCAAAACCTTTTGTTGGCTTCTTTTAGTTTTGCTTTAATTTTATTACTTGTTTCGCTCACATTAACTCCTGTCTAAATAGTGATGTACAATTAATCCACTAACCCAATTTTCAGCAGTATCTTCTGCATAAGAAATACTCTTGCCTGGAAGTTCTCTAGTTTCTACTAATACATCATCTTCGTAAAATTCTACTGCAAATCCTTTTGAATCTAAAATTCTTGCAGTCCTGTTTGTTGTCCCTTTAATCTTTCTTTTCATTGTTTCAAAGTCTTTGTCTGTATCTTCAAACAATTCCATTTGTGTTGGTGCTCCTTCGCTCCAATACTGACTAACTACATTTGCCATTCCACCACTCCTCATAAGGAAATACTATCCAATTGTTTTCTTCTTCTTCATCTAGTTCTTTAGCACAAATTTGTGTAGCAAAATCACTAGACAGTTTTTCTAACAACACCACATACTTTACATTATCAGCCATACCTTCCATAGTAACTACATCGTGTATGCCTTTTAATGTTGTACCTGTGTCATTAATGTCATCAATGATAACAATTCTTTTACCATTGTATTTAGACAAAAGATGTCTAAGTTGTGTACTATTCTGTATTTTTCCATCTCTTGTTTGCCATTCAAATCCATGAAATGGAATATCAAAGTAATGACTCATCATAACTCCAATAGGCAAACCTCCTCTACTTGGACCTAATACTACATGTGGTCTCAACATTTGTGTTGCCATTTGTTGTGTGATGTCTGCCATCATACCTTCAATATCAGACCAACTGTAATATACTTTACTCATAGAACTATTGTACCGGATTTTCTGGCTAAAGTCAAGTTCTTTTTCATTTTTTCTCCTACTAATATGCAGGGTAAACTACAAGAACAGCAAAGAGTATCAAGCCTATCCAAATTAAGGCTTTGCCCTTTTTCTCACTCATAACTACCTCTTTTTAATTTTAGTTTTTTGCCACTTGATTTCATCTTCAACAATTTGTTGAATAGAGTTGGTTGGCTCCCAACCTAAAATTGTACTTGCTTCACTTACATCAGCAAATGTTTTTGTCATGTCTCCTGGTCTGGCATCTCCAACTTCTACATCTATAGTTGTGTCTAATGCGTTTTCTACTGCTCCTACTAATCCTTTCATACTTACTGGATCACTGTTACCAACATTTAATGTAATGCTTTCGTTTTGGTCAAACATCCAATATGCAGTAGATAAAAATGCTCTTGCAACATCATTGACATGGGTATAATCTCTAACACAAGTTCCATCTGGTGTATCATATTCCTCACCATTGATAGTAAACTTCTCTTCTTTAAGTCCTGCTTGGACTAATATTGGTAATACATGTACTAATGGATCTTTCTGATATCCGTTTTTACCAGCATTACTTCCTGCAACATTAAACAATCTAAGATTAGCATAGTTAAATCCATACACTTTTGCATAGTCTTTGATAATGTTTTCGCTGATTAGTTTTGTATTACCATAAGGATTGATTGGTGTGGTAGGGTCTGTTTCTTTGAAAGAACCATCGCTGTTTACACTTGTACCATACACACTAGAACTACTAGCATATATAAAGTTAGGTACACCAGCACCAACACATGTGTTTAATAAACTAATTGTTTGTAATACGTTGTCTGTGTATGTAGGCATAGGATCTACAACACTTTGAGGTACACTATTATTTGCCGCAATATGGATTACTGCATGTGGTTTGATTAGTTCTACAATACCTTTTACTTGCTTGTTATCAATCTCGAAAGGATATTGTGTAACACCAGGTATTTCTCTTTTCTTTCTATCAATATTAATTACGTTAAAACCACTTTCAACAAATAGTTTGGCTACATTAGACCCTATGAATCCGCTTCCGCCTGTAATTATTACTGCCTTTTCATTATTAACTTCCATCTTCGTGTCCTCTAATAACTTCATATAGTGCTTTACCACTAAAGAAGTTTTGTGTTAAGTTTGCTGATAGTAAATCTATTCTAGTAAAATCATTTTCACCTAACACTTTTCTAATATGTGCTACAATTAAATCTTTATTCAGTTTGTAACTTTCAAAGTCTTCTGTCCATTCACTTGGATAAAGAAAACTATCGCCATACATTTCTGAATAACTTAATCTATCTGGAACCATTGGACTAGCACCGACCAATGCTCCTTCATAACAACTTATGCCTAGTGTTTCTTGTGTGTTAGCACTAAACACAATTTTTGCTCTACCTAACAAACTGTGATACTCATCTTTTGTTAGTGTTTGTTCCTGACAAACAATCCATTCATACTCTGGCATTGTTTCTGCTAAGTCTTTGAATATATCTACTTGTTTCTCAGGTGCAATTCTGTGTGGAAATAATATAATATCTTCCTTTGCAGGCATATCATATTCTTTTAGTTCATGTTGTAGATACTCCATGGGCCAGCCCACAATGTGTGCTTTACCAGTATTCAATAGTTCAAACTTCTCATACCCAAACTCTCTACAGAACATATCTAAATGAAAGTCTGTTGCAAAGAAGTTATCATCGAATACTTCAAACATACTACGTTCAGCATGTCTTACCCACGGTGCATCTCCAATCAATCTACCAAGGAAATCTGCAGGATCATAACTGCCGGCATGCCACATGCCACCGACTTTTATGTTTACTCCTAGCAGTTCAGCCATGTATTTAAGTTGTATTACAGTTGGATTCCATGCGTCTGTGTAAAGGAAGTAATCGCCATCACTTACCTTTCCATCTGCAAATAACTTACTGATAGTTTTTAGTTGCTCAGACTTCCAATAGTTTGTGCCACTGAAGTTTAAGAATGCTCCTGGAGTTGTATCCGTTGGAGCATCACTTGGACCTTCAATAACTTCTACTTCTAGTCCAGCGAATTGCATTTGCTCAGGCAAATACTTCTTCCACTGTGCCGTGTATCTTGTTTCTACTGGTTCTAATTCAACTAAAAATACTTTCATAATTACATACTGTTTTTCTTTTCTTGGATTTCAGCACGTCTGCTCTTAGTAAGTTTACCAAGATTGCCCAGTGCTTTTCTGGCTCTAGTAGCAGATGCTTTGATTCCTTTCTCTTCGAACTTTGCACTTTCTTCAAGATAGGCTTCCATCTCTGCTTTTATTTGTAAATGAATTTCACTACTCATTTTCTTCTCCTCTATATATAGATTAACAACCCGTGTCCTCTGCAACAAAATCTTCTCTCAAAGGTCTGCTGTGAACAGGGTAGTCCATTTCGCAACCGTTTTCATTATCTTCGGCTACTGATATTCTAACAAATCTGTTAGGATATTTGTCGTTGATTACTGCATATAATTCATCAGCAATCATCTCACAACTTTTGTTGTTCAGTTCAAGAACATCATCTTGGTTGTAAAGTCTTTGCAACCATCTCTTGAACTGTATAAATTCTATGTCTCTGTCATCATGGAATACTTCAATCCACACTTTAAAATGAAATATATGTCTGTGCTTGTATCCTAAGAAACTTACATCATCCCAATCACCTGTAGCAGTTGCAGGATTAGTATCTGCTCCTGGATAATAATGCACACCTTCTTGGCTAAATGTTACCCATATATTTCTCATCATGCCTCCTTATTTGGATTCCATAGTGTTAAATTCTTTTTCTTTAGTCTATTTGTTACAATAGTCCATCTGTTTTGTTCTTCTTTCCATTCCTTTAGCCACTTATGACCATCTCTTTCTGCATCAACAAAGACTGCATTAGTGAATGCCATAGGAAGTAATATAGCAATATGTATAACAATACTTACAACTATGTTATAACCAAACCAACCCAAATAGGTTGATGCTAAAAAACCAAAGTACACACTCCATATGATAAACAAAACTAACATAAAGTAAGTTTGCAAACTAGGATCTGGTACATACTTCAATGGATTATATCTAACATCCATTACACGCCTCCAACCATCTACGAACTTCAATAAAAAAGTTCTAATAAATGCTGGTTTTTTCATTGACGGTTCCATTCTACTCTCCTTATTTCAAACGTTCTATTATAAATTCTTTTAGCACATGTGCTCCATAAGATGCCCATGTAACGAAAACTAAACTCCAAAATAGAATCTCTAAATTGTCCCATAACATTAATTTTTATCCTTCTTTTCCCAGAACATTCTGTGTGTCTTGCCTGTTTTTTGTTCAGATACTACTACTGAACTAACATACGCAAACAGGAATGCTCCTATTACGAGAAAAATACCTAATATAAAATTAATTGTTTCAATCATCATATTCTTCTTCTATTTCATGAAGTGCCACAAGTTTTTCTCTGAACTCTGTTACAAGTTCAATTAACTGAGATATCTCACTTGAATCTTCTTTAGTATCAATCTCAACTTCTAGTTTTATCTTCATGTTATGTTATATTATACTCTTTTGCTATCATTGTCAACCATTTTTTCTGGTATATGATGTATTTCCATCTGCATATTTGTGGTTTACTTTA
>Ga0163110_10001209_pt1 | contig 13086 bp, 13 predicted proteins | sample CRUFie1St17metaG_FD_108703 | JGI IMG/M metagenome (GOLD analysis project Ga0163110, IMG submission 108703) | Marine microbial communities from the Costa Rica Dome - CRUD Field 142mm St17 metaG | ecosystem: Environmental > Aquatic > Marine > Oceanic > Photic zone | place: Costa Rica: the Eastern...
AATAGAGGGTCTGCAAGTGCCAGTGAAATAGTATCTGGAGCCCTACAAGACCTTGATAGAGGCCTTGTGTTAGGTGAAACAAGTTTTGGGAAGGGTTCTGTTCAAAGGCAATATGAATTAGATGATAGCACCGCTACAAGGATAACAATTGCCAAATATTATACCCCATCAGGTCGCTCAATACAAAGGTCTTATGCTACAGGAAAAGATGAATACTACTTTGATTTAAATTCAGATAATAGAGAATTAACTGACTCAATAAAAGAGCTGCGTCCAAAATTTAAAACAAGAAACGGTCGTACAGTATACGGTGGTGGTGGTATTACTCCAGACATTTATTTTAAAGATTCAGCTTCTACTACCAAAGAAACCATGCAATTAGTTTTTAATTCAGATAGACCTATATTTAACTATGCAACATCTTTAAAGGATAATCAGAATATTAACAATAAAGAGCATAACTTTAAAGCTAATCTGAACAATTTTATATCGTGGCTTGATGATAACAAGTATGAGCATAATGTTGATAGTATTAAAAAAGATTGGGATTATATTGAAATTAGAATCTTAGCTGAACTAGCAAATCAGGTTTTAGGAAGAAACGAATATTATAAAACTTTAATTTCTAACGACCCGGTTATTATAGAAGCAATAAAACATTTTGAAGAAGCAAAAGCATTGTTAAATTAATTTACATTTTTGACATATTAATAAATAAAGTACAAGGATAATAAAATGGTAGAATTTTTTGTTAATGGAGGAAGTTTCATGTGGCCTATTTTAGCCACTCTAATTATTGGATTAGCATTTATTGGAGAAAGGCTTTATCATCTCATTAGAGCTCTACAAACTAAATTTGATTTTGCGGTAAATTTATCGTCAATCATCGATAAGAAAGGGTTCGAAGAAGCAAAAAAAGTATGCGATACCGCTGAGGGGCCTATCGCAAACCTTTGTTATAATGCACTTGAGGTTGCAGATCAAGGAGCAGATACAGTTGAAAAAAAACTTTCCCAAACAGCAGGAATTGAGTTAGCTTCATTGGAGAAAAATATGACCTGGATTTCTCTTTGTATTGCTACAGCCCCAATGCTTGGTTTTTTAGGAACGATAGCAGGTATGATTGTCGCGTTTGCAGATATAGCTGCAGCTGAAAATATATCTCCTAAAATTGTAGCAGATGGTATAGGTCAGGCCTTGTATACCACGGCATTTGGACTGGTTGTTGCTGTAATTATTCAATTCGGCCAAAACACTATAATGTTCATTATTGATAACTTAATTGTAACTATACAAAAAAGTATGACTGTCGTTACAGAGAGTATTGCTAAAAAAAATAGGTAATGATAAAATTTAAAAGAAGACCTCCTGTTGAAATCAACTCCTCTTCAATGGCAGACATTGCTTTTTTGTTGCTTATTTTCTTCTTAGTAACAACAACAATATCAATGGATGAGGGTATTAATATTGTTCTGCCTGCAGGAGAAAGCACAACAAAAGTTAGGGAGTCAGATCTTACAAAAATAATTGTAGATAATGATGGTGGAGCTATTTTTCAACCTCCTGGAGCAGCCAAAACACTTTTAACAGTTAATGAACTTCATAGAATTAAATCTTTAACAGAAGGCCAATTAATACAAAACAAACAAATGATTTTTTCTGTTGATGTGACTAATAAATCAGAATATTCTAATTATGTAAAAGTTTTAGACTATTTAAAACAAGGAAATGCAAAAAAAATTGCAATTGTTAATTAATTATGCTATTTGAAAGAAGAGAACATACTACAAAAGAAATATCTACATCCTCTCTACCTGATATAATTTTTTTACTACTTGTTTTCTTTATGGTTGTTACAGTGATGAAAACATTTGATGCTCCACAAATTGATATGCCATATGCAACTAAAGTAGAGAAGCTAGAAAACAGAAGAAACACAACATTTTTATGGGCCACTAAAGATGGCTTTACTGTATTAGATGATATTCAATTTCCAGATCTCAATTCTGGAGAGAATGCTGCATTGTTTCAAAAAAAAATGGCCTATAAAAAACAACAGAACCCCCAAACTATTGTATCATTAAAAGCAGATTCGCAAACTAAAATGGAATTAATAAGTAATATTCATTCATTGTTAAAAGATGACAAAGTGCAAGCTTATAAAGTTAGTTATTCTGCATTGAGAAAATCTTCTGAATGAGAGTTAATGATCCAATATTGATAAATTACCCTGTAAGGATTAGACAGGTTTTAATGTGTATTATAGCAATACTTGTTGTTCTATTTTATACTACTCCTAGATTTCTGGCAGAAGTAACAGCTCAGGCTACAGTTGAAGACTTTGTAATTGAAACCATTGATATACCCCCTCCTGAGGATGTCGTGGAACAAAAACCAAACCGACCCGCTATTCCAGAGCCTGTGGATGATGACACAGATGATGAGGATATTGAGGTCTTTGAAGATACGGACTTTAATAAATTTGATGAATTTGATGAAGATAGACAAACATCGAAATTTATAGCCTTTGATGAAGCACCAGTAGCAATTTCAGGTGTTAAAATGAAATATCCGCCAATGGCAAAAGCTGCTGGAATTGAAGGAAAGGTAGTAGTTGAATTTTTTATTGATAAAAATGGCGTGGTGACTGAGGTTGAAATTGTAACTGGCACGGGAACTGTCCTTGATCAAGCCGCGGTAGAAGCAGTTAAAAAATCCACTTGGAAACCTGCAAGACAAAGAACAAAGAAAGTTGGAGTTTGGAAAAAATTACCGTTTAAATTTTCTTTAGATAAATAATTTTATTTTTTTAATAAAGATCTAAAATATTCTCTATTTAGTTTGGCAATATTGTCAATGGAAATTTCTTTGGGACATTCTGCTTCGCATGCGCCAGTATTTGTACAGTGGCCGAATCCTTCATCTTCCATTTTACTTACCATATTTCTAACCCTTGATGAGCGCTCTGGGTCACCCTGCGGAAGAAGAGATAACTGGTTAACTTTAGCACCAACAAATAGCATTGCTGAAGCATTTTTACAAGCTGCAACACAAGCGCCACAACCAATACACGCTGCGGCACTAAAAGCTTCGTCGGCATCCTTCTTATTAATTGGTATGGAATTGCCATCTGGTGCATTTCCAGTATTCACAGATATAAACCCACCTGATTGTATTATTCTATCGAATGCTGAGCGATCAACCATTAGGTCTTTAATAACTGGAAATCCTTTCGCCCTCCAAGGCTCTATAACAATAGTATCTCCGTCATTAAAGTGTCTCATATGTAGTTGGCAGGTAGTTGTTCCTTTTTGTGGGCCATGTGGTTTTCCATTAATGTACATACTGCATGAACCGCATATTCCTTCACGACAGTCATGATCAAAAGTTACCGGATCTATATTCTTTAAAATCAGCTCTTCATTTAGAATATCAATCATTTCTAAGAAAGACATATCCCCATCAATATTACTTAAGGAATATTCTTCAAAATCACCCTTTGATTCTGCTGATTTTTGCCTCCAAACAATAAGTTTTAATTTCATAGGATTCATTATTTATAACTTCTCTCTGCTAGCTTTACATTGCTAAACTCTAATTTTTCTTTATGTAGCTGGGGATCATTACTTCCATTATATTCCCATGCAGACACATATGAGAAATCTTTATCTATTCTTTTGGCTTCACCTGTTTCAGTCTGACTCTCTTCTCTAAAATGTCCTCCGCATGACTCTTGACGGTTGAGTGCATCTCTAATCATTAAATCTCCTAGCTCTATAAAATCTATCACTCTTCCAGCTTTATCGAGCTCATTATTAAACGAATCAAATTCTCCCGGTATTTTTACAGTTTCCCAAAATTCTTTTTTTATGTCTGCAACTATGTTTAAGGCTTCATTTAATCCTTTCTCATTTCTAGACATACCACAATAATCCCAAATTACTTTGCCTAATTTTTTATGTATTGATTCTACAGTTTGGTTTCCTTGAACATTGAATATTTTTTTCATTTTTTCAATTGACTCTATTTCAGCTTGAGCAAATTCAGGCATATCTGTATTTGGTTTTTCTTTTGATATTTGAGTTGATAAATAATTTCCGATAGTATATGGTAATACAAAATATCCATCTGCCAATCCCTGCATTAAAGCAGATGCACCTAATCGATTTGCTCCGTGATCAGAAAAATTACATTCTCCAATAGCGTATAATCCAGGAACAGTTGTCATTAAATTATAATCTACCCATGTCCCCCCCATTGTATAATGAATGGCGGGATATATTCTCATAGGCTGTGAATATGGATCTTCTCCCGTTATTTTTTCATACATTGCAAATAAATTTCCATATTTTGCAGAAACTGTTTCTTTACCCATTTTTTCAATTGCATCTTTAAAATCTAAATAAACTGCCAATCCTGAGGATCCAACACCATAACCATCATCACACATTTCCTTTGCCGCACGCGATGCGACATCTCTTGGTACAAGATTTCCGAAAGCAGGGTATCTTGTTTCTAAATAATAATTGCGTTCATCATCAGGGATTTCAGAAGGGTTTCTGCTATCATTTTTCTTCTTAGGAACCCATATTCTTCCATCATTTCTGAGACTTTCACTCATTAGAGTAAGTTTTGACTGATGCTCTCCGCTTACAGGTATACATGTTGGGTGAATTTGGCAAAAACATGGATTTGCAAAGTATGCACCTTTTTTATATGCTCTCCATGAGGCAGTAACATTTGAACCCATTGCATTCGTAGACAAATAATAGACATTTCCATATCCACCTGTTGCAAGCACAACTGCATCTGCTGCAAATCGCTGATAAGAGCCATTAATTAAATCTTTTACAATGACACCCTTGGCCTCCCCGTCCACTTTAACTATATTTTGTAATTCATGCCTTGTGTGGAGCCTAACATTGCCCTTTTTAACTTGCCTGCTTAGTGCACTGTAAGCTCCAAGCAACAACTGTTGGCCTGTTTGACCTCTTGCATAAAAAGTACGAGACACTTGAACACCACCAAAAGAACGATTATCTAATAATCCCCCATACTCTCTCGCAAAAGGGACCCCTTGAGCTACACATTGATCAATTATATTTGCACTCACTTCAGCTAAGCGATAAACATTTGCTTCTCTTGAACGATAATCTCCACCTTTTATTGTGTCATAGAACAGACGATATACGCTATCTCCATCATTTTGGTAGTTCTTAGCAGCATTAATTCCTCCCTGCGCTGCAATGGAGTGAGCTCTTCTTGCACTATCTTGAAAGCAAAAGGAGGTGACATTATAACCTAATTCTGCAAGCGATGCAGCGGCAGAACCACCTGCCAAACCAGTACCAACTACTATAACGTCTAACTTCTTTTTATTAGCCGGACTAACTAGCGGTAGTTTTGAACGGTACTCTGTCCATTTATCTTTAAGCTTGCCATCTGGAATGTTGGGATTTAATGCTTTAGAATAAAAGCCTTTATCTGTTAACTTTTCTTTTAGCTTATCTAGCGCTTGGTTAAAACTATTAGAACTATCAGCTTTACAAATGTATTTAACTCTGTCTGAAGAAGAAGTACTTAATGTATAATACCAATAGAATGACTCTCCTCTTTTTTTTACTTGAAAAGATCCTTTTGGAAAGTCAGGATTCTCTTTAAAAAAATCAAGGAATTTTTCTACGCTGTAACCATATTTTTCTTTTATATCTAATGTGTCCATTTTGTATTCAATAAGTCATTTATAATATACTATGAAAAGTTTATGTAGACAAGGCCTATATATGTGTAGGCAAGCAATATTATAGACAGAGATGTTTGTATACAAGGGTCAAGCTTACTGATGAAAACCTAGATAAATATATATTGGTATTAGTGCAAATAGAATAGGAATTATTAAGGAGTAAATTATACCCGATAATTTAAAATATTTTCGGGACTTAGATGTTACTAGCCCAAGCGACTGAAAGCTGCTAGAGAATCCATGGAGCGTGTGCATAAAAATTGCCCCCATTGCAAAAACATATATTAAAACATGTTCAATATTTTTAAACTTATCAACTACCATAGTATATATATCTTTTTTACCCCACTGATCGTTTAATATTTCAGAAGTAAATTTTGCTTTATACCAAAAGTTGCTTAAATGAATCACAATGAATGCCAAGATTATGGTTCCTAGTAGCCCCATATATCTAGCGCTTATTGAATTCGTATCTGAATTTATTTTTTTGTATTTTGATTTTCTATTTTTTCTCGAATCTATTGTCAGATAAATTGTCACAAACACATGTAGTAAGATTGAAATATATGTAGTTATTGACAATATCTTAACAATCGGATTTGTACTCATAAACTCTGCATATTCATTAAACTGTTTCTGGGCCCCAGGTATTAATAACTGTAAATTTCCTAATAAATGACCTGTTAAAAATAAAATTAAAAACAGTCCAGACAGAGCAGCAAGATACTTATTTATGATATGATATTTCAAATTTTTTTAAAATGGTATATCGTCTTCAAAAGATGTATTTTCATTGTTTTTAGAATCTGTGTTCATTTCACTAATTTCCGCTGGTTGACTTACAGAATTTGCTGTAGAGTTTGTATATTCTATATCATCTTTTTTAACATCGTTGGTATTTGTTGATGGAAAGGTGTTGTAGCCTCCTGTATTTCCTTCTTCTGCCATTCCATAGTGCTGTATCGCCGTATGGTTCAATTCTTCTCTGAGCTCAGGCGCAACAAATACTGTGTCATACCATTCCTCATCTTTTCCTTTTTGACTTGGGGGGCTTACAAATAAGCCATTAATGCCCTCAACAATTCTAAAACCTTTTATTGTAAAGCCTTCATCAGTTTGTACGTCAAAATACGCTCTTAATTTGCCCCAACTTCCCTTATTCATTCTTTCAATTTTCAATTTTTTTGCCTCCTATATAATTAAAATATAACTAATAATTTTATTAATTCAATGGATTGTAACTGTGTTTTTTGCAATCTTATTAGAATTTCCGTTGACAAAATTTCCATAATATAAGTTGTTATCTATATCACATGTTGTTACATTTATTTCAAGTATTTATTAATAAATTTAATAAAATTTTATTATTGAGGAGATTATTCATTATGAAGAAAATTATTTGTTTGCTTTTTATACTACCAATATTTGCTAGTTCTCAAGATTATGGTTACACTGAAGAACAAATTTTACAGTTAAAAAATAGAGCACTGACTGAAGCTCAATCATTGCTTATGAAAACTATATTGGAAACTGCTCAGGATATAACTTTAAATAATGATTTAAGAGAAGAGCTAATTGAAAACCTTTGCTCTACTGCACCAATGAATAATTTTACAATCAATGCAGATATTTCAGACTCGATAGCTCAAAATGCCGGTGATTTTTCTGGTTCTATTTTTGCTTCCAGAGACGGACAAAACACATGGTTTAGCTCATCTGAAGTTTCTTTAATTGGTACTGAAGGATATGAAAATACTTGGGCAACCTCTGTTGAAACCAGTGGAAACGATTTGGTTGATTGGTATTTAAGTGGCGAGGTAAACTCTCTATCTTTTGGATTAGACTATGGAACATTGATTGTTAGCCAGTCTCCTAATAATATAAATAATGTTTTTCCGCCTCCATCAAATTTACTAGCACCAATTGTTTCAGACCCATCAAATGATGCCGGGGGAGGGGACTACGATATAGAATCTGTTTCTGGCGGATTTAGTACCACTAGCTGGACTAGTGAAGACGTAGATAGGCTTTTTTTTGAGCTTGATTTAGCGGGCTCTTGTTGCAATGAAGGTGGTTTTTTTGGACCATGGTATTTGTATGGAATAGGAATCGTCAATCCAGATGCTGAGTCTACAACCTCAGCTTATGCAGTGGGATATGGCAATGGTGGTTTAGGCCAGTTGTCTCCTGGGCTTTTATATATTAATGGAGACCTAACAAGTGGCGAAGTTGCAGGATTTGAATATCTTAATACATCTTATTTTGAAACTTCACAATCTGGAGATAAACTAAAGGTAGCTGTCAATGCTTCAGACTTATTTAATGATCCAAACTTTGGAACATGGCCCAATTCTCTTGAAGGATTGATACTAGTCGGCGTAGTAGTTGAGGCTGGTTTAAGTGGGTTGGATATTGATGTTAATGTTTTAGATCAGACTGGAGTTGGAATGCTTTTACTAAACTCTCAACACCAAGAGGGTAACTCTGTAGTTGCTTTATCAAATCCTGGTTTTGATGAAGAAACTAAAAATTTATCAGTAACATACACTGATGCGGATAATAATTTGCCTTGGTACAAAGCTGCTCAAATATGCAATACCCCAGAAAATGGCTCAAATTGCTTTGCTCAACTCGATATGACGCCAGAGTCACATACATATTCTGAGGGAGTTGTATTTAATGTAACCATCACAGATGAGTTAATTGAAGAGTTTAGTTTGTCAGGTGATTATGAGGCACACTTTTGGTTTGCAGATAGTGATGAATTAGGTGAAGCTCAAATTGAATATGATATTACAATTGGCGGAGCTTGTAGCTTACAGGGTGATACAAATGGGGATGGGCTTCTGAATGTTCTAGATGTTGTGCTTTTAGTTAACCTTACTCTATCTCAATCATATGAATTATGCGCAGATATTAATGGTGATGGAGTATTAAATGTTCTAGATGTTGTGCTTTTAGTCAACCTAGTTCTTGCACCTTAACTTCTTAAATTATAATAAAAAAGGGAGGCAGCTGTTAAGCGGTCTCCCTTTTCTTATTTATTAAATTAGAAAATATTTAATCAATCATTTCTTGAGATCCGCCCCCAACAATGTCTTCAATTTTGATAGAGCCTGACTGTATCATATCTTGCATAATTTCTACCAATTTTCTCCTTGCTTGCATAACTTCTTTTTTAGGCATGGGTTTTTCTATTGGTTGATACATTGCTTGCTTTTTCTTTGGTAAAATTTCTATAATTTGATTTACCTTGTCTTCACCAACACCCTTTATTGCTAGGGCAAGCACATCTATGTCGATGTCTGGATTGGTCCAGAAATCGGAGGCCACCTCTTCACTTAAATCTACAAGATCATTAAAGGTTAAATAGTATTTTTTAATGTCATTATAAAGGTCGGGGTCTTTTGTCTGAATCTGAGACAAATATTCATTAGCCTCTTCTTCATTAATGTTATTTAAAATATCTGCCATTTTTTTACCGCCACCCCGAGAAAATTCTTTACTTTCTGGTATGAATGCAGCTTTTTTCTCAAGTTCTTTTGCGATATTGACAACCATTTCTAGCGGAATATCTGTGAGGTTCCCTAGTTCTAAAATAATGTCATTTTTGTTTTTTAAATCGAGTCTATCTAAAAATTTGGTTCTTATTTCATCACTAACTTGGTCAATAGCAAGGGCGGCCACAACAGGTTTTTCTTTAGACAGAAGATAATAAATCTCTTCAAAATTTAAGTTATCTAAAAACTCAAAAAGCTTTATTGAATCTGGTTTGCTTTGCCTATATCTATCTTGTAGCATTAAAAAAGAATATTCATCGAGAATTTGCTTTTTTACAATCGTTGGAACTTTACCAGCCAACTCTGTACTTCTTACTCTAATTTTTAAAATATCCTCTTTTGCTAATCCTGTAAAAAATGAAACTGCTAGAGGCTCTCCTAATACCTGGAATAAAACTGCAGCCTTATCTAGACCTGATAAACTATTATAATCCATAAATTATTCCTCTGAATTTTCTTCGTTTTTTGACTCTTCTAACCAATCTTTAACAATTTGTGTTGCCCCTTCTTTTTGCCCTGCACTCATTGCAACAGCAGATTGTCTTTGGGTTCTTATCTCTGATTGCATAACACCCTCATCTACTGGCGCATGAGTTGGTGCAATATTAGCGGCTACAACTGGTTGAGGGGCATTGTTTTGTGGAGCCTCTTGAACCTGTTGATCAGATGATTTTTTATCTGATTCTTTAGATTTTTCATCTTTTGGTTTAAGATAAATAACCTTCTTTTTATTAGTGAAAATTGCTATTAAAGACAATATAATTAATAATCCTAAAAGCCCAATTGCGAGCCACATAACCCAGCCTGAACTAGGTGACGAACTATTGTTTTGAGACAATGAGTCACTACTCATAGTGTCCTCCTGTGCTTTTGGAGGAAAATTAATTTTATCAAGTTGAGAGCCCATCCTATTTAGCAGACTGTCTTTAAATCTCTGAGTTTTAGTAAACTGACCCTCAAGATATTGCAGTCTCCACTGAATGTTTTCATCCAATGCTAGTTCACTATTGGATACAGAAGCTTTTAAGCTCTCAATTTCTTCAGCTTGTTTTTGCATTTGTGCGAGCTGCAAATCTTTTGCTTGCTGCTCAAAGCTCTCTAAAAGAGCTTCTATTTTAGCACTTTGTGCAATTATAACATCTTCTGATTCTTGGTTATCAAACCTTAGTTTGTCGTTCTCTTCTTCAAGTATAGCAGACTTCTTAACTTCTTTCTCTACCTCTATTGTTTTTTTAAGTTCAGTAATTGAATTATTTTTCTCTTCAAGCTCATTAACCTTTTGAATATAGTCGTTTTCTAGCTTAGCTAGTGCATTTTCTAAGCTTCTTTGATTTTCTTCAAGCTTTTTCAGTTCGTTTGTTTCTTGTGTAGATCCACTTGGAGATTGAAACGGCATACTAATAATATTAATTTTTTTGTTTTTTCTATCCCCTGAACCGAAAGCTGGCCAAACTTCAACAATAGAATACCTCATTTGATTTGTACGCCATTCTTCATTGTATGAATCATCTATATATATGTCTATCATGTAATTAAAAGATTCAGATACTGCTCCTGAAGTATAAACCTCTTCTACCAAAGGTGCAGACCCTGGGAGGCCAGGAATATACGTCTTTTTGGGCGTTGCCCCCATAGGCTCAGAGAACTGATCACGACCGTCGCTTGTGCCAATCCATATTTTATACAAATTAGGGTCCAGATTTAAACTTGTCCTAAATTTATCATCAATCTTAACTTTAATATTAAGAATTGTATTCTTATCAGAATTGGCAGTTGCCAAGTTTAATAAAATCAGTGTGATCAAAAATATTTTCAATATGTTTCTTAGCATTCTATTTGCTCCTAATCTATTTTAGCTTGTTGCAAAAATTATTTTTATTCTTCTATTTTTTGCTTTCTTTTCTGGAGTTTGATTACTTTTAGCAATAAATTCCTTATCTATTTCTCCACCTCTGCTTTGTGTCCATGTTGCATCAGCAGGCCATTGGTCTGCATAACCTACAACTCTCAAGCGATTTTCAGCAACATTATTCTGTTCAATTAAATATGTTACAACTTTTGCTGCCCTATCTGCTGAAAGCCTCCAATTGTTTTCAAACTTTTTCTCTAATTCTCCAACAAGAGGGTCGTTATCTGTATGTCCTTCAATTAAAATTGCTCTTTTATCATTGGGAACAACCATCAGTTTTGATGCTTCGTCTAATAATAATTTAACTTCTTCTCTTAAAACAATTGATCCTGACCCAAAACAAATTTCACCGTCAATCTCTAGCGCGACACCTCTGGGGTCATGAGATACTTTTAATTGGTCATCTTCTTCGATTTCAGCAATTTTTGCTTCTTTTTGCATATCTGACAAATTAGGGCTATCCTCTACGTTGTCTTTTAATTTTTCTTTGATTTCTTGTGAAGTTTCCTCAACAATATCCTGTAGTTCACTTTTTATTTCTGCTTGTGAAAGTCCTTGCTGCGAACCCTCATTTTGTCCTCCAATTTCATCGGCATTAGCATTTTGAAAAGCTGAGTATTTAACAGGATCAAGAGTGGACATAGAAAATAGTAAGACAAAAAACGCAAATAGTAGCGTCATCATATCAGCAAATGTGCCCATCCAAATTGGCAGTCCTTCATCTGGCGGATCTGGATATGAACACTTACCCTTTTTAATTTCTGATTTAGATAGTTTTTTTGTTGCCATAATTATTCATCTTCTAATTTTTTTCTCATTTTAGGAGGTAAATATGCATTCAGTTTTTCTCTAACTTGCAATGGGTGTGCCTTTTCTGCAATTAGCAAAATTCCTTCCGTCATTAAAGCGCTTTGGACTTTTTTGTCGTCATTTTTTCCTTTTAACTTATCTGCGAATGGTAAAAATAAGAAGTTTGCAAATAAAGCTCCGTATAACGTAGTTATAAGGGCTACAGCCATAGATTTACCCATTTGCGCCTGTGGATCAACATCCATTCCAGGTGGTGGTGGCTGTCCCATTCCTCTCAACATAAAAACTAAACCAATTAAGGTGCCAACCATACCAAAAGCTGGAGCATAAACACCAAGCGATTTCATTACATTCATCTCTTGTGTTTCTCTTTGTTCTCTGTAAGCCTCCATATTTTCCATAATTGTTTCTATGTCCTCTATTCTCGTTCCTCCAAGAATTAGCTCGCAACCATCTTTAACCATATGCATTCTAAAATTCATTCCTTGTGGGTTAGATGACAACGCAGCCTCAAGCTCTTTTCTGCCCCTTCTGTTAGCTTCAGCCAAATCACATAAGTCATCAACAACGTCTCCAAGCGTGAATCCATCATCTTTAAATATCATTTTTAAAAGACCAAATAGTCTAATGACATCTTTCATTTTAAAAGCTATAGCGGTCGCTGCAATTGATCCTCCCACAACAATCAATAAACTAACAACATCAACTAGCGCCATTAGAGACACACCAGTTGCCGCTGAGGACAAATATGCGGCTGTGCCAATCAATCCTGTCCCTAATACTAATCCTATTAAAGTTCCTAAATTCATGTCTTAATCCTTATCATTTTCATCAATTGATGATTTGTATATTTTTTCTAAATTTCCATCTTTTAAGCTTTGTAAAACATCTCTAACTTGATAATACTCTGGGTCAAGTTTTAAGGCAAGATTCCAATTCATAGATGCTGCCTTTAAGTCTCCCAAATAATAATATACTGTCCCTCTTCTTGCATAGGCTACTGCAAGATTCGGTTGTAGTTCAATTACACTATTAATTAGGTCCAAGGACTCGTAGTATTTTTC
>Ga0163110_10001211_pt1 | contig 13069 bp, 10 predicted proteins | sample CRUFie1St17metaG_FD_108703 | JGI IMG/M metagenome (GOLD analysis project Ga0163110, IMG submission 108703) | Marine microbial communities from the Costa Rica Dome - CRUD Field 142mm St17 metaG | ecosystem: Environmental > Aquatic > Marine > Oceanic > Photic zone | place: Costa Rica: the Eastern...
CATGACAATGGCAAAAGCAATTACAAATGGTTCGATGCCGATGGGAGCCGTATGTGTTAAGGACCATATTTATGAAACTGTTACTGATAACTCTAACCCAGATACAATTGAGTTTTTTCATGGGTACACCTACTCAGGTCATCCAGGTTCGTGCGCAGCTGGTTTAGCCACGCTTGAGATATATGAGGAGGAGGATCTATTTAATAGAGCGAATGAAATGTCTGACTATTTTCTTAATTCGCTATTTTCACTTTGCGATCACCCCCTAGTAAAAGATGTACGAGGAATTGGAATGATGGGGGGAGTAGAGCTCCATGCCGATGGCCATCCCGGGAAAAGAGGAACAAAATTCCAAAAAGAGTTGTTCTGGGAAGGTCTACATGTCAAATTTACTGGTGACTCAGGAATTGTAGCTCCAATGTTCATTTCTGAACATAAACATATTGATGAGATTATTGAAAAGTTTAGGAGCACCCTAAACAAACATGGTAATTAATCTAACGAAGACATAGTCATGAATTCCATTAATTTGGAAAATACGTATACATCTCTGCCTCAAGAGTTTTTTAGATATACCGAGGCAGAGACTATGCCAGACATAAAGCTGATAAAGATAAACGAACAATTGTCTGACTTGTTGGATATCGATATTAGTTTTTTAACAAGCCAAGCTGGTCTTAGATTTCTGAGTGGGAAAAATTCCGAATTTCTTCCTAATTCTATTTCCCTAGCATACGCAGGGCATCAATTCGGTCACTTAGTGCCGCAATTGGGCGATGGACGTGCTGTTCTTTTGGGAGACAAAATTTGTAAAGATGGTGTGAGACGAGATATCCAATTAAAAGGCAGTGGCAAGACATACTTCTCCCGAGGAGGCGATGGGAGAGCGGGAATAGGACCTGTAATCAGAGAGTATCTTATTTCAGAGAGTATGCATCACTTGGGAGTTCCCACAACAAGATCTTTAGCTGTTTTATCAACTGGAGAGAAGGTTGTTAGAGAAGAAGTGACTCCTGGAGCAATGTTGGCAAGGGTTGCAACAAGTCATGTTAGAGTTGGTACATTTGAATTTTTCGCATTAAGAAATCAAAGAGAAAATATAAGAAAGTTGGCAGATTTTATGATTGAAAGAAGCCATCCAGATCTATCTGAAAAAAAGAAAAAATATGAATTATTTTTTGAGAAAATAGTCATAGGTCAAGCTCGTTTAGTGGCACAATGGAACTCAGTTGGTTTCATTCATGGTGTAATGAATACAGATAATACCTCCATATCTTACGAAACGATCGACTATGGGCCCTGTGCTTTTATGGACTCTTATGAGGCAAATAAAGTTTTTAGCTCAATTGATCAGTTTGGAAGATATGCTTTTTCTAACCAAGCACGTGTTGCTCCATGGAACTTAAGTAGATTAGCAGAAACCATTTTATTTTTAATTTCAGAGAATACGTCAGAGGCGATAAAAGTCGTTGAGGAAATTCTTGTTGATTTTGATAAACATTTTAATAATTCTTTTGATATTTTATCCTCACGCAAATTAGGGATCAAAAATAACTCAAAAAAAACAAGTTCACTTTATTCCGAGTTACTTAATCTAATGGAGGCTGGTAAAGCAGATTTTACCCACACCTTCAAGTCACTCAAAGCAATTTTAACTAAAAAAGACACCTCTTTTTTCTTAAATAACTTTATAGGTTTAAATGAAGACAACCAACGTGCTTTAAGTAAATGGTTAGGTGATTGGAAAAAATTAATGAAGGAAAATAATGAGAGTAAAGCAACTGCAATTGAATTGTTAAGTTCAAGTAATCCTGAATTTATAATGAGAAACCATCTTGTTGAAAAATCTATTGTTAAAGCCACAAAGGGTGACTTTTCTGATTTTGAGATTTTGAGTGATTTATTAATTAATCCTTATGAAATGAAAGAAAACTATGAAGCGTTTTACAAAGCACCAACAAATAAAGAAGTTGTTCATAAAACTTTCTGTGGGACATGATGTTTGCAGATAAAAGGTTAAATGTTCCAACACACTACAATAAATTTCATCTTCTTATCCATTGGCTCGTAGTTATCATCATATTATTACAAATGATCACTGGAGATAAAATTGCGTTAGAGTTTTTAGCACTTCGTAATGAAGGCATCAAGAATGATGGGAATACAAGTAACAGTCAAATTCATATATTAGGAGGCTTACTTTTAACTCTACTTATGGCTATAAGAGTTTTTCTACGAATAAAATTCGGGGTCCCTGCTGCTAACAGGAAAGAAAATGACGCATTGAGGTTTTTATCAACTTTTGTGCATTTGGGAATTTATGTAATTCTTTTTGCTATTCCTATTACCGGCCTATTGGCCTTTTCAACAGCAAATGTCGAACTAGGTATAGCTCACAAAATTCTAGTTAATGTTTTATACCTGTTTGTAATAACTCACCTCATAGGGGTTGCTTATCATCAAATTTTTCTTGCCGATAATATTATGGAAAGGATAACCAGCTGGAAATGATAGCTTATTGTTTTCCAGAAACTCCTGCATCTTCAAAAGTCGCCATTTCTACATGACACTTGAAAGCCGCTTTAGCTATGGAGGTAGCTAACGCAGCGCCAGATCCTTCCCCTAAGGCCATATCTAAATTCAAAATAGGCTTTTTTTTCAACATCTTTAATAGCAACTGATGCCCTGGTTCCTTTGAAGAGTGCCCTATCAAACAATGATCAAGAATATCCCTCCTTTCAAAGAAAATCGGTAATACTGCTGCTGTACAAATAAAACCATCTAAAATTACTGGCACTGAATAATGCTTCGCCGCCACAACAGCCCCACAAATCGCAGCTTGTTCTCTGCCACCTAGAAATACTCCTGCTTGTAGTGGTCTTCTAATAGACTGCTTGTTTATCTTTACTGCTTTCTCAATTATTTCACCTTTATGGATTATCTGATTTTGTGTAGATCCAGTTCCAGGCCCTACCCACGAACTTACCTCATTGTTAAAAAAGTGATAGCATAATGCTGATGCGATTGTTGTATTACCAATCCCCATCTCTCCCAAGGTTATTAGGTCCATGCTTTCTGAAACTGCGCTCAACCCAATATTAAAAGCGTCAAGAAACTCCGTCTCATCCATGGCAGGACCAACGGATATATCCGCCGTCGGTTTATCTAAATCGATCGGGATAACCTCAAGATTGATTCCGTTCAACTCACATATTTTATTGATCGCCGCTTTTCCCGATTTAAAGGTTTCTACCATTTGGAAAGTTACTTCTTGGGGAAATGGGTTTACTGATTGTCTACACACACCATGATTACCGGCAAATACAATAGTCGATATTTTCTCCATGTCCTTCATAGTCTTTTTGCCCCATGATGAAAGAAAAACTGCTATGTCTTCGAGTTGCCCCAAGGAATTGGCAGGTTTCAACAAATTCTTTTGTCTTTGTAGAGCACTATCTCTTAGTTCTTTGGACAATGTTGGTCCGTCATCTAATAATTTAAAAATGTCACCTAAAGAATGTACCGATGCTATCTTTTTCATGAGAACTAAATACGAATATGTTAAAACAACTGTTGTGTGGATATAAAACTTTAAAGGCAAAGACAACAAATTATTACTATGCACTTTGAAATATATTTTATGATGCCCTTAATACTCTTAATCGCCCTGACACTTGATATTGTGATAGGGTGGCCTGAAAAAATTTATGCAAGTATTGGGCACCCAGTTTCTTGGATTGGCAAAGTGATATCATATTTTGAGCGCTCACTAAATAAGAGGAAATACCCAGGGAAATTACGTAAACTCTTTGGAACTTTAACTTTTTTGCTAACTGTGCTTCCAATAACCGTAGTGGCATTTTTGATAGAAAAGATGCTTATAAATTTTCCTTACGGCTTTTTTATACAGGCAATATTAATTTGGCCATTTTTAGCTACCAAATCTCTCTATACTCATGTTAAAGATGTAGCCGATGCGCTTGACAAAAAAGATTTAATTGCATCTCGAGAAGCGCTCTCAAAGATCGTTGGTAGAGATTTAACAAATTCTGATGAGAACACTATATGTGGTGGAGCAATCGAAAGCTTATCTGAGAATACCTCTGACGGAATAATTTCTCCTTTATTTTGGGCATTTCTTTTTGGACTTCCCGGAATAGTTTTTTACAAGACAGTTAATACTTTGGACAGTATGATAGGGTATAGGAACGATAAATTCTTAAACTTTGGCTGGTTCAGCGCTAAAGTCGATGACTTTGTAAATTGGGTACCAGCAAGATTGTCTTCTATTCTAGTTTGTTTCCTCACACTTAAACCAATTAAAACATTTTTATTTTCTTTTAAGAATGCTAAAGCAAGCACTTCTCCTAACGCTGGATGGCCACAAGCAGCGTTCGCGTACGTTCTTGGGGTATCTCTTCTTGGGCCTAAGCGATCAAAAGGTGTACTTATCGAACAACCTACTATCAACAGCGGTCAACCTTTACCTGGTAAAGAAAATCTTTCTACAGCTCTTAAATATTACATTTGTATTATTATTGAAATATACGTAATACTTCTCGCTCTCAATTTTTGGTTCATGAATGTATAATGAGGATCTAAAGATGCAGCATGGGGGCGATATCGAACTTGCAGTAAAAAAGTACGGAGGGGCAAGAGAAAATTGGATAGACCTCTCTACTGGTATAAATGGAGCCTCATATCCATGGCAGCAAAATATTGGGGTCGAGTTAAGAAATTTGCCCAGTAATAAGCTTCTGGTAAACTTAGAGGAAGCTGCATCGACGGCATATAAAGTTGCCGAAAACACCGAAACCGCAGCCGTTTCAGGAGCCCAACAAATTATTAACCTATTACCTATATGCTTAAAAAGCTATAATTCAGTTGCTATACTTGGACCAACATATAATGAGTATGAAAAAACTTTCAAAAACTCTGGTATTAAAACGCAGACAGTATCTCAGGTATCAGGGCTATCTTCTAGCGATATTGCTATTATAGTAAATCCTAATAATCCTACAGGTAAAGTGATTGCCGACGAGACACTTGACGAGTTGTCAAAAAAAGTAAGAATTTTGATCATTGATGAGAGCTTTAAAATGTTCTCTTCGAGAAGAACTCAAAAGTTCAACAATATTATACAAATTAACTCACTGGGAAAATTCTTCGGCTTAGCCGGCGTAAGGCTTGGATTTGTTTCGGGCCCATCTGATTTTATTAAGACAGTTAAAGCAATTTTAGGGCCTTGGCCGGTATCTACCTTGGCAGCCGAGATTGGTATAGTTGCTCTTAATGACAAAGTTTGGATATCTGAAATGGAAAAGAAATTGGTTACTGAAAGTAATACGTTGCATGAAGCTTGTAGTTCAAAAAATTGGGAATTGATTGGAAAAACTTCTTTATTTCATACATACGCCACTTCAAGTTGTCTCGAAGTTGAAAAACAATTCGCAGCCCATGGTGTATGGATTAGGACTTTTGATTATTCTACAACCTGGGTAAGGCTTGGTATCCCCACGTCAGAGAATGAGTGGACAAGAGTTAAACGAGCTCTCAATCATTAATTAGATATTTCTGGCAGTAGATAACATAGAGTCTACATCAAGATTTTCTTCTAGGACATTCACAAACTCTTCTAAAATAGAATCAATATTATCATTGAAGTAGACATTTTCTTCCTTTTCGTTTCCACTTATTTTAGTCACAAATTTGTTTCTAAATTCGTCAGAAAAAAATAGACCATGAAGATAGGTGCCCATAACGAGCCCATTAGATGATATTGCGCCATCCTTCCTTTCTCTTAAAGTGGCAAAGGGCTTATTACAATCGTTCCCAGAAGTAATACCCAAATGTATTTCATAACCGGATATTTTTTTCCCATTGACGGTGCTGATAAATTCTTTTTTTCCAAGATTTTTTTCTTTCCCCATTATCGTTTGAACGTCAAGAAGACCAAGTCCCTCTGCATTTGATGGTATACCGTCATACCCTTGATCATCTGTGATTTCGTTACCTAAAATTTGAAACCCTCCACAAATACCCAAAATAAAACCTCCTCTTCTAAGATGCGCCCTAATATCAATATCCCAGCCTTGGCACTTAAGAAAGTTGAGGTCTGCTATTGTTGACTTTGTTCCTGGTATTATGATTAAGTTTGTGTCTGCTGGTATAGGACTCCCAGCCTCGACAAACGTTAATTTTAATCTCTTGTCGATTTTTAGAGGATCAAAATCATCAAAGTTTGCGATACGAGATAGCTTTAGGACCGAAATTACACACTTACCTGTTCCAAAGCTATTCTTAAGATCTTGGCTATCCTCTGCCGGGAATAATTTTGCCTTATCAAAGAAGGGCATAACGCCAAAACTCTTCCAATCTGTTTTATTATTGATGAAAGCAACTCCGTCATCAAACAAGCTTTGATCTCCACGAAACTTATTTATTACAAAACCTTCGATTAAATTAATATCCTTTTGGTCAAGGACTTCTTTTGTACCTATTATCTGGGCAATAACTCCTCCCCTTTCAATATCCGCAACTACTATTACGGGAATACCCAACTCAGTCGCAAAGCCCATATTTGCAATATCGCTCTTTCTAAGATTTACTTCTGCTAAACTTCCCGCACCTTCTGCGATCACAAGATCAAACTTATTAAGTAAATTCCTAAAACTCTTTATTGCAACAGCCAAGAATTTTTCTTTATGGAAATAATATTCGCGTGCCTTTAATGATTTATACTTTTTTCCATTCAAAATAATTTGAGACCCAATAGTGCTTTCTGGTTTCAATAAGACTGGATTCATATCTGAGTGAAAATCAATACCAGCTGCATAAGCTTGAAATGATTGAGCTCTTCCCGCTTCTCCTCCATCCACCGTTATAGCAGCATTGTTTGACATATTCTGCGGTTTAAATGGAGCAACACGCATACCTCGTTTCTTAGCCGCTCTGACCAGACCGGCAACTAAAAGTGATTTGCCGACATTTGAACCGCACCCCTGAATCATTAAAGCTTTTCCCATAGTTAAAATTCTATACCTGGTTGGCTCATTACGCCATTTCGAAAGTGGTGCTTAACGAGAGTCATGTCTGTTACTAAATCAGCAATACCAATTAATTTTTCATTCGCATTTCTACCCGTGAGGATCACGTGTGTCATCTTAGGCTTTTTTTCAAGTAAAAAAGTGATAACGTCATCGATCTCAACATAACCATACCTGAGTGCTATATTAATTTCATCAAGTAGAATTATCTTTTTTTTCTTATCCGAAATAAGCTCCTTAGCTTTGCACCATGCCTTTTTCGCAGAAGCAATGTCTTTTTCTTTATCTTGAGTATCCCAGGTGAACCCATCTCCAAGAGTATGAAATTCACAAAGTTCGGGAAAGTGCTGTTGAATTAAGTCACGCTCACCAGTTGCCATAGCTCCTTTAATAAATTGAACAACTGCACATGGCATACCGTGTGCTATCCCCCTAAAAACCATACCAAAGGCAGCTGTACTCTTTCCCTTGCCTGTTCCAGTGTTCACTATTATGAGACCTTTTTTCTTAGTTTTCTTTGCGAAAATTTTTTGTTTGGACGTCTTTAGCCTTTTCATTTTTTCATTATGTTTTTCGTTTTCAGACATTTATTTTATCCTCTTGACAAGTGCATATTTTTACTGCTCAACTGGTGTTAACTGGTCCTTTTTTTGGTTAAATGGGAATACGAAAAAGACTAAAAAACAAATCGTAGCCGTACCCGCGACCGTAAATAAAAGAGAATATTAACACTGAGAAATACTCTTGGGAAGTTGGTATTCACAAAGCTGTGCTTTACTTTTAATAGCCGGGAGACCTGCCAGTATAAAAATGAAGAACGAACGGGATATTCGTGTCTGAAAACAGTCTGTTTTGGTTTTCACTTTTCCCGTTTTTATATTAGGAGAGATAATTGGAATCTGAAGACATTTTATATATCTGTATTACATGTCGAAAAGATGGGGAGACTGTAGATCCACGTCCTGGCAAAGTTCTATACGAAAATCTGAAAAGAACGAGTGCAAGTAAAAACATTAAACCTGTGAGGTGCTTAGCTGGATGCTCGCAGGGTTGCGTCCTGTCTCTAAATAATAAACGCAAGTGGTCTTACGTGATAGGAAATCTGACTCCTAATCAAGACGAGGAACAGATTATAAAAGGTTTTACTGAATACAAAAACACTTCGGATGGAAAAATTCCTTTTTCTAGGCGACCTGAGGCTTTTAAAAAACGGTCACTAGCCAGAGTACCACCAGAAAATTATGAGGTAGTTGAAGATGAGTAATCTAGAAAAAATTCCGGTAACAATATTAACTGGATTTTTGGGAGCAGGTAAAACCACCTTAATCCGCAACTTAATCATTAAAAATAAGTCAAAGAGATTAGCGGTTATTATAAACGAATTTGGGGATCTAGGTGTTGATGGCGAAATAGTAAAACAATGTTCAGATGAAACTTGTCCAGAAGATAATATTCTTGAATTAGCAAATGGTTGTATTTGTTGCACAGTTGCAGATGATTTTGTCCCCACGATGCAGACACTGCTGGACGGCAAATACCTTCCAGAGCATATACTTATTGAAACATCTGGGCTTGCGCTTCCAAAACCTCTTCTTAAAGCATTCGAATGGCCAGAAATACGAAGTAAGTTAACTGTTGATAGTGTTTTGGCTGTTGTAGATGCAGAAGCAGTAGTAAACGGAGTGTTTGCGCCGCAAATGTCTAGTGAAATTGAAAATAGGCAAAAAGAAACATACGTTGAACACGAAACACCTCTTTCTGAGGTTTTTGAAGATCAAATAAACTGCTCGGATATCGTCTTGTTAACCAAACCAGATCTGGTTGAAAACACATCTGTTGCAAGAGATATCATTATGAAAGAAATGGAGCGCAATGTTCCCATTTTAGAAGTACAAAGTGGAAATATTGAAGCAAATTTAATATTGGGAATAAATGCTGCTGCTGAAACGGATTTAGAAAATAGAAAATCACACCATGATGGCTTTGATGACCATGAACATGATGATTTTGAAACTTTTAGTGTAAGCATTCCAACTATCTCTGACTTGGAAAGCTTTAAGATGAAAATCAAGAAGCTCATTGATGAAAATGAAGTGCTGAGAATAAAAGGGTTTTTAAGGGTCGAAGATAAGCCATTGAGTTTAATTGTCCAGGCAGTTGGAAAAAGATTATCGGTGAATTTCACGGATACTCAAATGACTAACAATAGTACAGGAAACCTTGTTTTTATAGGTGAGAAAGAAAAGATTAATCAAAAAATAATAGAGGCCCATCTCCTCTCTGGTCAGAGTTAACATGCATATTGTTTTTAATGAAGATCATTATTTAGATAACGCCAGTGTTCCCATTGACCTAAAGCAAGAGCCTGCGGACCTTGTCATTTTGTCCTTTTCAGATAGTGACTTAAATGCCTTCGCAAATGCATGGAAGAAAACTATAAGAGACTTTGGGAAAACTTCTGTTCCAACATTAAGACTGGCCAATATAAAACAGCTTACCCATAACCTATCGATTGATACCTATTTTGAAAAAACAATTTCAAAATCCAAAGGTATTCTGGTGAGACTAATTGGGGGAGAACAATATTGGCCATATGGATTAAATTATTTAAAGAGTATAGCAGTTGAGAAAAAGATACCGGTGGCAGTGATACCAGCAGATGGAAGGGAAGACAAGGTTTTAGACTCCTATTCAAATTTGCCAAAGTCTACGTTAGACAATCTGAAAAATCTCTGTGATGATGGCGGAGAATTATCCGCGCAAGCTGTATTGGCTCAAATGGCTCTAGCAGCGTCACTTCACTTTCCCGCTATTACTGAATTTAGCAAATTAGAATCTCACGGTTTATATTGTAATAAAAAGGGCCCTCTTGAAAATTTCTCAAAGAGTATGAAAAACAAACCGACAGTTTGCTTAATATTCTATCGATCATATCTAATGGCGGATGATCTAGAGCCTATAAACCATTTGTTTGGAGCTTTTAAAAAACGAAACATTCAATGCATTGGAATTTTTGTCAACTCGCTCAAAATAAATTCAACTGCTCAGTGGGTTGAAGCCAAGCTGCAAGAAATATCACCAATTGCAATACTAAACGCCACAGCTTTTTCAGCAAAAAGTCCAGAGACGGGTAAGTCTCCATTAGATCATATTGGTGTACCTGTTTTTCAAATAATTTTATCTACATCCAAGAAAGCATCTTGGAGCCGAAATGCGATCGGCTTAAATTCTTCAGATTTGGCTATGCACATAGCAATACCAGAGGTAGACGGGCGCATAAATGGTGGAATTGTAAGTTTTAAATCGGATCAGACCATAGACCAAGAATTACAGTTTCCAATATCAAAGCATAAAGTCGAAAAAACCCTTGCTATTAAGGTAGTAAATAAAGTTCAAAAGTGGTGTGCTCTCAAATCTAAGAAAAATGAAGACAAAAAAATAGCTATTGTTTTGTCTTCATACCCTGGTCGTGACTTTCAATTAGCCCATGCACTAGGTTTAGACACAATTAAATCAACCACACATATTCTACATTTTTTAAGAGAGCATGGATTCAGATTTTCACAACCTGACCTATTTTTTGAAAAGCTGAAAAAATCTAAAATAGAAATTCCCACTATTTTGTATGAAAGACTTTTGAACAATGTTCCTTTAAAGCTTAGAGCTGAATTATTTAAAACATGGGGTAGTTTCGAAGAAGATGCTCTTTTTGAAAATAACAAATTTGTTCTTCAAGGTTACAAAGATGAAAATTTTTTTGTACTCGTGCAGCCTTCAAGGGGCTTAATAGAAGACAAAAAGGCCGATTACCACGATCTGGCAAAACCACCTTGTCACAGCTATGTGGCTTTGTATCTCTGGCTGCAAACACAAAACATTGACGCATTTCTGCATATGGGAACGCACGGAAGCCTTGAATGGCTACCAGGGAAAGCTGTAGGTCTTTCCGACCGGTGCTGGCCCGAGTTACTGGCTAACGATACCCCTTTTATTTATCCGTTTATTGTAAATGATCCAGGAGAAGCCTCGCAGGCGAAAAGAAGATTGAGTGCAATAACGTTAGGGCACATGCCCCCAAAAATTCGGAATGTAGCTCTTCCGAAAGAATTAAGAGATCTCGAATTTCTATTAGATGAGTATTCAACAAGTGGCGACCTCGATCAAATACGAAAAGAACGAATTGAAAAAAAAATAATTCATGAAGCAAAAAAAATTAGGTTAGATCAAGAGCTGTTAGTTGAGCCTATAACTTCAGATGGTGAATGGTTGACGAAAATAGACTCTTTTGTTTGCGATTTAAAAGAATCGCAATTCTCAAATGGTCTTCATATATTTGGCAAAGGAACTTGCGGAAGCTCTGAACTGAACGGCTTAATTGCATGTCTAGAAGGTAGAAGAATTAATAGTGGTCCGTCAGGATCACCATATAGAAATCGTATAGATATTAAGCCGACAGGCAGAAATATATTTGCTGTAGATCCAAGATCAATACCAACAAAAACAGCCTTCCAAAGCGGACAATCAATGGCAGACGAATTCCTCAGGCAATATCTGCAAGATAATGGAGATTATCCAAAAAATTTAACTATTGATCTGTGGGGATCAGCGTCTATGCGAACGGGGGGACAAGAATACTCAATGGCACTAGCTTTTGCTGGCCTTGTACCAATTTGGGACAGCAATAGTGCTCGTATTGTTGGATTTAAAATTTTATCACTGGCGGAGTTGGGTAGGCCAAGAATTGATATTACTATCAGAGAGTCAGGTCTATTTAGAGATATATTTCCTGAGCTAAATAAATTATTTTTCGATGCAATAGACAAACTCAGTCAAAGAGATGAAACTTTAGAAGACAATCCTTATAAAAGTAAAGGCGATAGAATATTTGCACCGAAGCCTGGGTCTTTTGGGGTAAATATTAGCGATAAAGTTGAGGGTTCTTTGCCAGAACATACTGCAAAAACTGGTGAAAGGTGGTTGAAGAGCTCGGCTTGGGCTTACCAAAAAAATGGACAGTTTGATGAAAATATTGAAAGTCTTAAAAAAAGGTTAACGAATACTGCAGGGCTAATCCACTCTCATGATTTGTGCGAAAGTGATTTGCTGTCAGCGAAAGATTATGCAGACCATATAGGTGGGTTCAACGCTGCCGTTACCGATGTACAAAAAGTCAAACCGAAACTTTATCATTTAGATATTTCATTTGACGGAGAGCCAAGAGTTCGGTCTACGAACCAAGAATTAGCGAGAATTATTAGAGGGAAACTTTCTGATGATAGATGGGTTTCAGGAATGATGGACCATGGATATAGAGGGGCGGCTGAAATAACAGACCTTGTATTCAATATGTCAAATTTTGGTAAATCTGGTGTAACTTTACCTAATCACCTGATAGATATGGTATTTAACGCAACTTTAGCCAATACAAAAGTTGCTGATTTCCTTGCAAAGGAAAACAAAGATGCTCTTGTAGGTTTGGAAAATACTTTTAGTGAATTAAGAGAGCTCGGATTATGGAAAAGCTATCATAACTCTATTCGTCATGAGGAAAGATTGATAGAAAATGGCTAGGGTGTTAGGAATGTGTCCAACCATTGACTCTCCTATTAAATCCAAAGATGGTTACTTGATACGGTTCAGACCAAAATATGGATATCTCTCTTCCGACCAACTTTCTACTCTTGCTGAGGCGACTTCTAATTTTGGAAATAACTTTATTGAACTGACATCAAGAGCAAACATAACAATAAGAGGTCTACAAAAAGAGTATCTCGACCAGCTTGCAAATTTTTTAAACCAGGCGGGTATTATAAATGCTGCTGAAAAAAGGAAGAATATTTCAAATATCATTTATAGTCCCTTTTCTACTAAAAATGAAAAACTAACACAAAAGATAGCAAGTATTTTAGAAGATAATCTTAATAATATTCCCAAACTCCATAAGAAATTCGGTATTGCTGTTGACTTAGGAGAAGTGGCCAGCCTGCAACAAACCAATGCAGACCTCAGGATAGAGACAAACA
>Ga0163110_10001212_pt1 | contig 13068 bp, 7 predicted proteins | sample CRUFie1St17metaG_FD_108703 | JGI IMG/M metagenome (GOLD analysis project Ga0163110, IMG submission 108703) | Marine microbial communities from the Costa Rica Dome - CRUD Field 142mm St17 metaG | ecosystem: Environmental > Aquatic > Marine > Oceanic > Photic zone | place: Costa Rica: the Eastern...
TACCCCGTGGTACGAGGGCGATTTGTTGCCGTTAACGGAGAGCGTGTGCGCACGTCCGTTGCGAAGAACGATGAAGACGAACAAGCACAGCGCGATGGTCTTGGACGAGAAGCAAACTTAACTTGGAGCTTAGAGCTGCAATATCAAAATGAGATTGTAGAGGGGGAATGGTTAACGGCATGGCAAGAAGGGGAACCCGCGCCAGTTTCTGTTGAAAAGGAAGCCGCAAAGCGCATGGATATCAACATGGGTGATGTGCTGACGTTTAATATTGGCAGCGAAGTGGTTGATGTCACAGTCACCAGTATTCGCGAAGTGAACTGGCAAACGTTACAACCAAACTTTTTCTTTGTTTTGCACCCAAAAGCAATGGAAAACTACATTCCAACCTACATCACTAGCTTTAATGTGCCAGCATCCATGAAACCGGAAGTACCGCGCATTATGGCGCCGTTTGGCACAGTGTCGTTAATTGATGTGGACTCGCGTATTGAACGCGTGCGTGAAGTGATCGATCAAGTGTCCTTGGCAGTGGAGTTCATTCTTGTGTTGGTGTTAGTCGCGGGGGCATTGGTGCTAATTGCACAAGTTCAAGCCAGTATGGATGAGCGCCAACAAGAGCTGGCTATTTTGCGAACACTGGGCGCGAAAGGCCATATTATTCGAGCTAGTGTGGTGTTCGAATTTATCATTCTTGGCATGGTGGCAGGCTTTATGGCGGCCTTAGCGAATGAAGTGACCTTGTACTTCTTGCAAACAGAGTTATTCCAGATGAAAGTTTCCTTCCATTATGAATACTGGGTGATTGCACCGATGGTTGGTGCTGCCGTTGTTGGCGTGCTAGGCGCCTTAAGCTGTTGGCGCTTATTATCGTTGAATACAACGAAGCTGCTACGGCAAATGGTATAATTTGCATAGAAAAAACGCCGAATCATCGGCGTTTTTTTATGGGTTCTCTTGTGACTCAGTGCCACTGATGCTGTGGGCAAAAACACACAATATAATCAGCGCAACGCCCAGTACGATATAGCTTAAGAACAAGGTGGTTAGGTTGCCGTCAAAGTCTTTTCCAACAACGTAGGAAAAGATCACGCCAATGCCAGCAGATAAACTGCCAATTACCGCCGCGCCAACGCCAGCAACGTGTCCCATATGCTGCATTGCCATGGCGTTAAAGTTAGTAAACATCACGTTAACGCAAAAGAACAACGGAACCGTTAACAAAAGAAAGGCCAACAGGCTTGGTTTTCCCGCGTTGAATAAACAAATGACATAAAGCACGATAGACAACACAAAATAGATGGGCAGTGTCATGTATACCATCTTTTGTGTGCCGTACTTCACCACCGCGCGACTATTAAAAAAGGCACCCAAACCAAAGGCAAGCGCCATAATGGCAAAGTACTTTGGAAATTCATCGGTTATGCCAAATGACAATTCAAAAATAGCTTGGGACGCAGCGAGATACGATAAAAAACACCCAAAGATAAGGCCGATGGCTAGCGTGTACAGCATCACTAATTGATGCGTGAATACTTCTTTAAAAGCCGCGGATACACCCGATAAGGTGAATGGTGTGCGCGTGTCTTGAGAGAGTGTTTCGGGTTGCCTGAAACTGAACCAAGCTGTTGTTATAACAGCGGCAATGGCAATGATGATGAAAATCATTTTCCACGATGAGAACAACATGATCATTTGCCCAATGAGCGGTGCAATCATCGGAATAGTAATGAACACCATCATGATAAACGACATCACACGCGACATGTATCGGCCACTGTAGGAGTCGCGAATCAGTGCAGCGGTGACAACCCGACATGAGCCTAAACCAAAACCTTGAATAATGCGTCCTGCAAGCATCCAGCTTAAATCTGGGGCATACATACAAATACCCGAACCGACAAGAAAAACGCTAATTCCCGCGTAAAGCGTGGGCTTGCGACCAAAGGCATCGCACATCGGACCGAAAAAAAGCTGACCTAACCCCATGCCTAACATCACCATGGAAACAATCAATTGGGTATCGTTTAAATTCAGGACATTAAGGTCCGCGCCTATTTGCGGCAAAGCAGGAAGAATCGCGTCGATAGAAAAGGCAGCAAACGAAGAAAGCAAAGCCATTAATACAACAAATTCAAAAAGAGAGAGCTGTGCGTTCTGTTTCGTCATAACCACCTGACTATTAATAAAAAAGTAAGAGCATGTATTATCCGCAATTCAGTTGAATGATGTAAGTTCATCCAAGGAATTATTTGGGCTGTTTATCTGATTTTTGTGACCATTTGTATCCGAGCAGAGTTGCCAATCTATAACACTGGGTGTGTGCAACAACTCAAAGACAGGTTTGCCAACAATATGATTAATAATTTTTGCAGAACGCCATGAAATTAAACTCAGTTGTGGGTCAGCGATGCCATGACTGTGTAATCCCGCATTCACAAAATACACACGATTTGGCGATGGTTTTTTCCAGATGGCATCGTAATTTTCATTGAGCGTAATCCTTTCTTGTTCATCGGTGATAAATTCGCCAAGCAGCCCTTCAAAACAGGGAGGGATAAGGTGGTTAAATCCAGTACACAAAATAACAACATCTGCGTGAATATTGCTGATGGTTTGGTTCAATCCATGTTGTAACTGAAGCCGATACCCTTGTGGGTTTATCGACATGTCGACCAATGTTTGGTGTGGTGTAATCGTCCACCATTTAGGCGTATTCAGTACGTATTTGTCTTGATATAGCTGCGAGTAAAGTTGTGCTAAACAATCGCTTGTGATGCCGTCACTGGTGAGTTTTTGGTGTGAAATCTCTCGTTGCTTAACCGCATTGTTTAAGTGATAAAAAGGCTCAATATAGTTGGGCATGTAGTATTCATCGGTAAAGCAGCCTTCATCTAACGATTCAATATTGGCGCGACGAGACAGCCAATGAATATGTTTTGGTTTGCCAAAGTGCCTGTTGTAAACCGACAAAAAGGCGTCTGCGCCCGATTGACCACCACCGATAATCGCTACGCGTTTATTGCGGAGGTTAGGTTGGCTCAAAGCGAGTTCATTGGTGTGAAAACAGTGTTTAGACAAAAATGGCATGGCGCACGCCGGTGTATAGGGCGTAATGCCAGTGCCAACGACAAGGTGCTTGGCTTTGTAGCATTTGCCTTGGTGCCTTACGATGAAATACGGTTTTTTATATTCAATATCTTCGATGTGCGCGCCAAATTGTGTGTTGGGTAATTGATGCGCTACCCATTGCATGTAACGGCAAAACTCGAGTCGAGACAGGGTGGTTTGTCCTGACGCTAAAAAAGGGTAAATGTGGCCTTGTTTAACCACATAATTCAAAAAAGAATAGGGGTTGGTTGGGTCGACACAGGTGACCAAATCTTTCACAAAAGACGTTTGCATTTTAGCGTCGGGTAGCAGCATGCCAGGATGCCACGAAAAGGTTTCTTTCTTTTCAAAAAACACGCTTTTTAATTTGGTACTGTGTGTACAAAGTGCCGCAAGGCTTAAGTTCGAAGGGCCTAGCCCAATACCGATAAGGTCCATGTATTGATGCATCGTTCCCTCCTTATAATGCAAATTGAGAGAAAAACGCGCTTCTTTCACATTGCAACAACATGGCGCGTTTATGTGGAAAGTCGAACTCAAATTGCGCTTCCATACCAACAAGTGCAGCCAGTGAAATCACCTTTTTGTTTGCTGCATTAGGCTCGCCCATGACGCGTTCTGTTTCAGGATGGGCAATGAAGCAATATTGCATGACGGCGGCGGCCCACGTTTTAAAATAGCCAAAGCCTTTAAATCGCGGATTGCCGACTAAAATGTGCAACCCTCTGTCGAAGGCGGCGCAGTCATATTGCGGACCGAGTCGATCTTCGGGTGTCCAATACAGTTCAATATAACCAAAGGGTACACCGTCAAATTCAAGCATCACCGGGATTTGGTGGGGATCATCGGTTTGTTTTAGCAAGTATTCTCGGTGCATTTCACGGCTGCCGGATAACTCCCAAATGGCGGCATTGTGTGGGTGATTATGCCATTGATGAAAGCAGGAAAGGTCTCGTTCTACATCGGCCACTCGCAGCGTTAAGGTGCGCTTTAACCCATAAAAGTAACGCTGATAAAACGTGCCTATAGGCTTTTGCGGTCGCGCGGGGTGGGTAATACCATTTTCTGCTGTCTGTGCTTCCAGTTTTTGCTTGGCGGGTTCGCTGGCAGTATGCCATGTTGGACAACGCATCAGCACGTGCTGTTTGCTCATCTCACCGATAGGGCAGTAAGCTTTTGTCAATGAATGGGGGGCTTGCAGGAGTTTGATATGTTCTGCTTGTAGCCCAAAGAGCGCATGCTCAATGGCAATCCACCATAGCGTGTGATCAGTAGTGGCTTCAAAGGCTTCTAAGTAAACGTGCTTAGGCGCATAAAGATGAGCACAAAAATTTGCGACGCACTCGCCTTGGTAATGCAAACTGAACTGACATTCTTTGTTTTCGGGGTGTAATGGGCAGCTTTTAATTAATACGATGCGCCCATCTGGCAGGGCCTTACGAACAACGTGTTTTGGCGCAATGGCGTATAGAGGGTTGTCGATTTGGCAATAGATGGGAGCAGGATCGGCTAAGGTGTTTTCGTTAAGGTCGCTGATGGCACAAAAGAAATTGCGCTTCCATTTTAATTGAGGCGACGTGAGCAAATAGTTTAAAAAGCTTTTATCTATTGGGTTTTGGCTTTGTTGAACGTACAACTGTTCTTGCGTCATTAGCCATAGGGCGTTTTCACTGATGTCGCACTCTGCTGCGATGTTGGCAATGGTGGTGGCCAGTGTATTGCCAACGAGGTAATAGGCCAAATAGGGATTGACCTCGTCTGTGGGCATGAATAAGCAGGGCGTGTCGTTAGTAAAAACATCGTCAAAGCGTTTGAGCGCCAGATCGGTTAAGCCAATGCCTTGGCAATCTTTTAATGCTGCCGCAACAGGCAAGCCATTTTCAATGGATAGCAAGAGGTTTTGTTGATGAGCAAGCAGGATTAAACCGTAGTCATTTCTGGCAATACACAAGGGTAAAAATACGTTATTAAGAAAGTGACTAAACCAGATTTTCGCCGCTTGATTAAGCGCGATCGCTTCTTTTTGCGCATGTTCGCGTATCCATATGGCAATTTGAGTCGTGTATTGCTCATCCTCGTATTGCAGTTGGTTTGCGGTGGCAAGTAAGTGTGAGGGGAAATGCGGTTCGCGAGCGAATGGGTTATCACGAAAGCAAGTAATGCTAATGGGCAACACTAAGCCATTGTTGGCGCGAATACCACACCACATTGGCTCTTCGATAATGTGCATTTGTGATAGGCGCTGCTTAAGCTCAATACCCGCAGGCGATTTAAGCAGGTGACTTAATTGAATACCACGCTGGGCTTCATTTTCGCTGAGCAAACGCAACGAGTTAGTTAGCTTTACCGGAAGCGACATTTTCAAAATCCACGCCGATTGAGGATGAAAAATGGCACGCGTGGATGACGTTGCACACCAGCCATTGTGGTGTAAATCTAAGGCAAGCACATCGCCTTCAAGCGCGGCGGCGTCTTTGCTGTTATCCCAATAGTTTGCTTGCAGTGGGTGCATAGGAATTGGTACCCAATCATCTTCAATTTCAGCTAAATGTTGCATTGAAAACTGTGATGCAAAAAGTGCCTGTAGCGCCGGAATCAGTGAGCCTCTCACATCATCGCCAGCGAGCTTGTCTTTTTTAATCTTGTACCAAGATAGGCTGAATGTTTGATGATGATCAGGCAAAAAGGCGTGTTGGTCTTTTTCATCTAACGGTTCGCAGCTTTTAGGGCAAGGGTGCATGCTGTGTCCGCCAAGTAACCCCTGTTCTGAGTGGAGTAATGCGTTTATTGAAAAGGGCGGTTTGGCCTGTTGTGAAGCGAGATTAATGTATTGATCAGATTGTTTTACTCGCGCTAAAAAACGTTGTTTCTTACCCGGCTCAATATCAAAAAAATATCGGTCTAGAATGCGCTCTACGAGTTCAAAAAAGGCGATGGGCTGGGGGGGCAAACCTGGTTCTTGAAGGGTAAATGTGCCATTGAATCTATGTCGTCCAAAAGGAGAGTAATGTGCTAGCTCAAGGTGAATTTCACTGCTTGCTGTGAGCGAAATAATTATCTTGTCGGCGTGTTCAACCACCGCGTCGATACGCTCTTTTGATTCCGTCAGCAAACTGTTCAAAAAAGCATGATAGGTGAGGTAGTGAGACTCGGTAATGCGACTTTTCATAACTTCTCCTTGAAATTGAACTGATTCTGCCCGTAGGCGTGCGTTGTTTACCTCGCTACCACTCATCATTGAACTAAGATGTCAAAGCACAATGAAAACAAGCTAACTGATTTTTTCTAGATTCTTTCTGTACCCTATTAACAGTAATAAAAGGAAGTAACTGCTGCCGAGAATGGAGACCACCATGCCTGCGGCTATTTCGTTAGGCGAAAGCAAGGTCCTGCCAATGCCGTCTGCCCATATCAATAATGTGGCGCCAATCAGGCCCGAAACCGGGAGTAAAAACTGGTGTTTATATAGTCCTACAAGCCGCGCACAGTGAGGTGCGAGCAGGCCAACAAAACTAATTGCGCCAACGCTCGACACGCTCATGGCTGTTAAGATGGCGGCGATGCTTAAAAGAAAGACGTTACGTCGTGTCATGGGGATGCCAAGGGAGCTTGGGATAAAATCGCCAAGGGGCATAATATCCAGCTCGCGTAAGTAAGGCAGCAGTGCGATTAGCGAAAGGGAGAGCGTGATGGCAAGTGGCAAGGTTTGGTCCATGGAAGCGGCGTAGGTTGTGCCAATTAACCACAATAAGGTGATAGAGGACGTACTGCTGCCAAACGTGAGCAAAATATGGGTTAAGGTGCCTGTAAACGCAGTAATGGTGATGCCAATTAACGCGATTTGTGCCACGCTTAATCGTTGCTTAAATCCCCATACTAATAACATGAGTACAAAGGCTGCGCCCATGATGCTGGCCATAAATAAGTACGCCTGTGGTGCGGCGGGAAACAAAACAAGCAGCACCGCAATCGCAAGAATCGACATGGCGCTTACGCCGGAAATATCTGGGCTGGCCATTGGATTACGGAACAAGGTTTGTAGCAGTGCGCCAGCAATGGCGAGGCTGAATCCCGCCAAACCTGCCAACATAATGCGCTGTGCCTCCCAGCCTTTTGCCGCATCGAATAGTGTGTCGCTTGGGTACCAATACCACACGGAGCCCACCAATAAGAAAACGAAAAATAGCAAGGTAGGGTTTTGTTTGAACTTTACGATAGGGGTGAGCGATAAGCTTTGTTTTTCCGTTTCGGCCAGTGCTTTGCCTTTTCGTCTGATGAGCAAAAAGATGAAAAAAGGTGCGCCTAGTAACGCCGTGAATGCGCCAGTGGGCAAGCGGTAACCTAGAAATAAAAAACTGCGCGAAGCCCACTCTGCACACAGTACCAGCAGTGCACCAATAATTACGGTTTGACACCAAAGTGGCAGCAGGCTGCCCGAGCGTGATGTTAAGCCGGGTTGTTTTTGTTTGTCTAAAAGAAGCAAGTAACGGGCAATGTGGGGAGCCATTAAACCGACGAAACCTACCATGCCCACCAACGCCGTTGCGAAGGATGCTTGGGCAATAGCAATCCCGAGTATGAGCCAGCGCCATTTGGCAACGCGCAAGCCAAGGCTTTGTGCATGAGTATCGCCCAGTAAAAATAGTGCAAGTTTGGGTAAAACCAGTAAGCTCGACAATAAACACAATGTGAGCAAAGGAAACAGCGCTTCAACCAGTGAAGCCGAAGTTTGCAAGACTTGTCCGCTTCCCCATAAAAACAAACCGTCCATTTCGTTTTCAAAATACACCATAAATACAGAGCCTAACGCGCCAAACCCTAATCCAAGTGCCATGCCAATCAGCACTAATGGGAGGCGTCCACCACCCACTAATCGGCTGGTTGCCAGCACTAAAATCGCCAGTGAAAATGCGCCAATAAACGCGCCAGACCACAACATAAAATTGCTTGGAAAGGGAAAGGCGAGTTTGGTGACGATCACACCAAAAAGCGCACCTGCTGTTATGCCGATGGTGGAAGGCGATGCGAAATCGTTATCCAACGAGGCTTGTATCAATAAGCCTGAACTTGCAAATAAAGCGCCAGTGAACATGGCCATAATGGCCGTAGGAAGCCATATTGCGCCGAGCATGACCGCCATGAGTTGCTCGCTGCCCGTTTGCGGATGAAAATGCAAGTAGCACACTAGCGCAAGAATAAGTGAAAGCAAGGAGATAACAAAGCTACGGCCCATTTACTCTCCCTCGTTATTCACTTGTAAAGGCGGGTTTTGAAGACGCCAAACTAATAAAGAGTCGGTAAAGGCATGTGCCATTTTTAGCACGGAATCGGGGCCGCCAAAGCTCCAAAGAGGCGGGGTGTTCGATGCTCTATTTTCCTGAATGAATGGCAGTGCCGCCCACACAGGTGACTCAGTGAATCGGCTGTTGTCCGATTGATCGCTTGCTAACATAAGATGCAGTTGGCTGAGTTCCCCCATTTGTTCGAGTTGAAGGTGCGTAAAGTCCTTTCCGGGCAAAACTTTGTGCCAGTGATACTGAAGGCCCAGCCTGTTGGCAACGGCACCCGCTAAGCTGTTCCCACCAAATACGCGAAGGCCGTAACCCATCCCCACAAATTTGCCATACACCAATTTCATATCCTTCAGTTGAGCCCTTTTTAATTGTGAATTCAGCTGGCTCAGTGTGTGTTCCATATCAAACAGTTTGGATTGGGCTTGTTGGCCTTTGCCCACGGATAAGGCAATGGTATTGAATAAATGTGGCAAGGCATCGAGGTATTGAAAATGAGGCTGATCTGGCTTTGGAAATTGTTGGTACAGCAATGTAGGAGCAATTTGGCTTAGGGCTGAGTGGATCCGTTGGTGTCTGAAGTCGTAACCAATAATGAGGTCGGGTTGGAGGCGAGCAATGGTTTTTAAATCGGGCTCTTGCCTTCGTCCTACATCAGTAATATTTTCCGGTAATGCGGGGTGGTTGGTTTGCCACTTCCTGTAACCCGCCGTTTGTGTCACTCCCACGGGGGCAACGCCCAAGGTAAGCAGCATTTCAGCTGCGGACCAATTCAAAGCAACGATGCGTTTGGCGGGGGCAGTGAGTGTCACGCACGTCGATAAACATATATCAAGGGTAGGTATTTGCTTAGCAACAAGCGGCTCGCTTGCTCCTTTTTTGCTGGCAAGTAAAAGTAAGAAAAGCAGTGTATGTTGAATGAATAATCGACTCATGCTTCTCCTTCGGCTTAGGCATACTCAGGAATGAGCATTGGAGTGCCATCAAAGGGCAACTCTTTGATTTTTGTTCGATAAACGTCGGAAATCAGATCCGGCGTGATCACTTGTTCGATATCGCCACTGGCCACAATTTCCCCTTCATTCAGCAATATACCTTGGTGGCTGTATCGTCTTGCTTGGTTTAAATCGTGTAATACCCAAATGATGGTTTTCCCATGCGCCTTATTGAGGCGTTTTACAATATTAAGTAGGCTTTGCTGGTGGGCGATGTCTAGCCACGACGTGGGCTCGTCGAGCAGAATAACAGGGGTATTTTGAGCCAGTGTCATGGCTAACCAGCAGCGCTGAAGTTCACCACCAGAAAGCGATGTTAGTGCTTTGTTTTGATATGTTTTCACGCCTGTTTCGTGCATTGCCCAATCAATGATTTCTTTGTCTTCTGCTTGCAGTGCGCGATACCAAGGGCGGTGAGGGTGGCGTCCAAAGGCGACCAAATCAGCAACGTTTAAACTGTTCGGCACAGGGTTACGCTGAGGTAAGAAAGCCAAGGTTTTGGCAAGTTCGGCTTGTGAGTAATCTTGGTAACGGCGTTGTTGAAGAAAGCATTCGCCTTGGCTGGGTTTTCGGATGCCAGATAACAGGGATAAAAGCGAGCTTTTGCCGGAGCCATTTGGCCCCACTAATGCGCTAATTGTGGCAGCTTCAAATTGCCCGCTTAGGCATTTTAATATTTGCGTTTGCCCCATGTTTAGCGTTATTTGGTTAAATGAAATCACCTGCTATTCCTTTAAACGTTGCGTTAGAAGCTGAATTCATAACTGAGGCTAAAACGGCGGCCTTGGCCGGGGTAGTAAAACAGGGATGGCGCAGAAAGTGTGCCGTAAATGAGCTGTGCTCGTTGCGACCACGTGGTTTGATATTGCTTGTTAAAAAGATTCTGTATACCAAAGCTCAATTTCCCTGTTTCCAATTGATAAAATCCGCTTAAACTCGCTAAATTAAACCCTTCAAGACGATTTTCATCACTGTCTTCGTAGTCTCTAGTGACCTGCCATTGCAATGCGACTTGCAGGTTGTCTGCTCGATACCCAAGGTGAAGCGATCCCGTGTCTGCGCTGGCTTCTTGAGCGGTTAACGCTTCCCAACGTCCTGTGGTTTTCACATCGCTATTGATGAGGTGAGCGTAAAAGCTCATATAAATATAGTCGGAAAAATCGAAAGTGAGTTGGCCCTCAACGCCAAAAGTACGCTTTTCATCATTATTCAACACAATTGACAGGGTGGCAGGGTCAAAAGCGGTGGATTTGTCGGACAGGGCATAATAGGCACTGATTTGGGCTTGGTAGCGATTCGCTTGCTGACGCCAACCAAGCTCGTAAGAATCGGTTTTTATGCCAGATAATTGATTACTGGCAATATCGACATTGTTCAGTAAAAGGGGGCCTTCACCGTACAACCCATTGTATTCGCCTAATCCGTAAAAGCGTACGGGGTCTGGTAAATCAAAACCTTGGCTTGCGTTCACCCATAGCTGCTGATCGTCATTGATACGGTAAATCACCCCCGCGTTAAAAAGCGTTTCCGTGAAATGACTTTTCCCGCCAGGAATGGTATCCGGCGTTGTGGGGTAAAAGCCAAGTTGATGCAAATGCTGTTGTAGCACACCCGTAAAAGGAGCAATGTCGTGCTGGGTGTATTGGTGTCGAAGTCCTGCGCTGAATTGCCAATGTGTTGATGCGCGCCAAGTGGTTTGTGCAAAGGCCGCCCAATGCATAGAGTCCACATCCGGATAGCGCTGGAGCTGTTGGGTCGGTGCAAAGTCTAAACCGCCAGAGGCAAGTGCTGTACCGATGTCAAAAATGCTTTGAGAGGCGTCAAATGATTCAATATCGGCGTCTAGTCCATAAGTGAATTCCATGCCTTGGCACTGGCAGGAAAAGGCGAACTTGATGCCAGTGATGTCGGTATTTTGCTGAGACGCGCCGTATACCGGAAAGCTGTCTCCCGGAAAGGGCGAGCCCTGTACGCGAAAGATAAACGGAAAAGGGAAAAAGCGAAAAGACTCTGTTCGATGAAAGACTTGAGCAAGAAAAGTTTGACCAAAGAGCGAGGCGTGTTGGTATTGCACCTGATATAAATCTCGCTGGGTTTCAGGTTGATCCGTTAGCTGTAAATCAGCGCGAATTTCAATTTGCTCAGGAAAACCAAATAACCCCGCTAATTGTGGGCCTAAGTACGCTCCGTATTGGGTATCTTGCTCACTTAAATAATACTGCAATAACGCGCTGATGCTCTGGTGCTTATCGTAGTGATAGCCAAGGTTAATTTGGGCATCAAGGGTATCGTTGAACTGGGTATCCGTTTGGGTAATATCGGGAAAAATGCGTTCGCCGTCCGCATCGAATTTTGCTTTGGTTTCGTTGTAGGCAAGGGCGAATCTTGCATTGAGATTTTCTGTTTGCAGGCGTTTCGCCAAGGCGAGTTGTCGGTCACGATCATCGCTATCTTCAAACCCGGACGTAAATGCGACTTTTCCTTCCAATCCCGTCATGGCTTCATGCCAGAGGCGACTTGATGTCGTATTGGCGTTGCCATAGGCATCACCGCTGGTGCTGCTATTCACCGCGCTGCCTTTTTTCGTCACAATGTTAATGATTCCTCCGGCAGCGCCTGCGCCGTATAACGCAGTAGCACCAGATAGCACCTCTATGCGGTCGATATTGAACGGGTCTATGCTGTCCAGTTGACGACTGATTTGCCGTGATGCGTTAAGCGAGGCACCATCAATCATAACCAAGGCGCGTCGCCCTCGTAGGTTTTGAGCAAAATTGGTGCGCGATTGACCACCAAAATCCAAACTTGGCACTAATTGCCCAAGCGCAGTTTTTAAATCCGCGCCCGTTCGCACTGCGCTGTTAAGCGCTTCGTTATCAATGACCCACACGGTGGAGGGAATATCCGCGATAGCCTGTTGATATCGGCTGGCAGTGATGGAAATGGTTTCGATGGGGTAGGCTTGCTCGGTTTTTTGGTTTGTGGCAATGGCATAGTTTGGCACCAGCCACGAAGCGCTAAGGGTGAGTGAGATGAACAAAGGATTAAGCGTTTTCATTTTGTCTCTTCGATGTGCTTGATGTGATTAAGTCGATACGAGCAGACTTATCCTTTGTTGTTGGTCTTTTAGATAAGCGGTAAGTGCAAATGGTAACGAGTAAGGCAATAAGCCAAAGCAGTGTTTGTGGTGCAGCAGCAAAAAACAAAATACTCGCAGAAAGGCCTGTTCCGAGTATATGCCCCAAAGAATGGGCTTGTGCTAATCCACCGCTGATTTGGCTGTGGCTTAAGTGTTGATGTTGCATTTGCAACATTCTATGGGTGTACCACGAAGGCAACCCTGTCACGCCTATGGCAATAAAACTCAATGCCAAGGCAAAGAAAATCCATTGTGAGAAGGTGAAAAATAGCAGGCTTGCACCAAGGTGCAAAATACCAAGGAGTAAGAAGGGATAGCGGTGCTTGAGCCAGCACGAAGAGGATAGAGCGGGGATGATCCAGCGCTGTGAAATAATAACAAACACACTGATATACAGCATCAGTTGTGCGTAAACCACCGACGACTGCTCCGGTGAGTAACCTAATTCAATAATAAAGGGCAAAATGACCAGTTGCGTGCAGGCAACCAGTGCCGTAGTGCTCATTGCCAGCGTCAGCCCCGCGACAGATAA
>Ga0163110_10001213_pt1 | contig 13064 bp, 5 predicted proteins | sample CRUFie1St17metaG_FD_108703 | JGI IMG/M metagenome (GOLD analysis project Ga0163110, IMG submission 108703) | Marine microbial communities from the Costa Rica Dome - CRUD Field 142mm St17 metaG | ecosystem: Environmental > Aquatic > Marine > Oceanic > Photic zone | place: Costa Rica: the Eastern...
AAGCAAGAGAATTTGCTTGATATACTTGAAATTGTCAAGGAGCTTGGCATAAAATATTATGTGTTAGTGTACTAAATATACACATAATGGCAAAAAATCCTCAGCACTTCATGGGTCTAGATGGCTTCAAATGGTTTGTGGGAGTTGTAGAAGACAACAACGACCCCGACAAACTAGGAAGAGTCAAGGTAAGAGTGTATGGTTTTCATACAAAAGACCTAGCAGATATTCCTACAGACAGTTTACCCTGGGCGACCGTGATGAGTCCTACAAATGATACATCAATGCAAGGGGTCGGACAGTTCAATACGATACTGAATGGCACTTGGGTTGTTGGTTTCTTTATGGATGCAAACGAGATGCAGAACCCAGTGGTCATGGGAACACTCAAAGGCAAACCTTCTTACAAAGATAATCGATTTGGTTACTCAGACCCTAATGATGTTTACCCCGAAAAGAAAAATTCTAGTTCTGGTCATGGTACAAACAAAGACGACCAAGACTTTACGACAGACCCACAATTTATTGAGAGTGATGTTAATAGACTTGCAAGAAATGAAACAGATTTATCGCATACAGTATTAACAACTAAGGAAGAAAGCCGAAGCAAAACAATACCAATCGCCAATTCCGATGAGACTTTTGATGAACCAGCATCTACTTACGCAGCCATATATCCTAATAACAATGTAAGAGAAACATCATCTGGTCACATAAAAGAATATGATGACTCTGTTGGTACAGAAAGAATTCATGAGTATCATAGAAAAGGTACTTTCTACGAGATAGACGCAGACGGAAATAAAGTTACAAGAATAGTTGGCGACAACTATCAAATAGTTGCGGGCAAAGAGTTTGTAAATGTTAAAGGTGATGTAAATCTTACAATAGATTCTAATTGCAATACTTATGTTAAAGGTAATTGGAATATACAAGTCGATGGTAACGTGGTAGAGAATATCAAAGGAACATACGATCAAAACGTGACGGGTGATGCTACTATGGATGCAAATACAATTAATCTTAATAGCGGAACTAAAGGTGCAGCTCGTCTAGATGATACAGTAGATACTGGCGATGACCCTGCTGGAATCTCAGGTTCTGATGGTTCAAACAAAATAGAAACTGCTTCTAAATCAGTAATCATTGGCGACTAATCTCTTAACTTTTGTATAAATAATAAAAGTAGTAGGAGATTTTTTCGATGGCATCAAGACCAGGCAGATTGGGCAATGACGCTCAATTAACAAACTCTAGCAATAAATCTGCTAGGATATATCGTGATTTAGATTTGTTCTTTGGAAAAAGAGGAACAGATTCAGATGTGTCTAGAGTTGAAGATATACAAGCGGTCAAAAGATCAATCAGAAATCTAGTTTTACTTAACGAATACGAGAAACCATTTCACCCTGAAATACATGGTGGAGTGAGAGATATGTTATTTGAAAACATGACTCCTATTGTAGCTAATATTATTGCAAGAAAAGTTGAAGATGTAATTAATAACTTTGAACCAAGAGCAAGATTGCAATCAGTTAGAGCTATACCAAACATGGATAGGAATGCTTACGAGGTACAAGTTTCTTTCTTTGTTGTTAATGCACCGACTGAGTTAGTTGATATATCAATCATGCTAGAGAGAATACGATAATGGCAACGACTACAAAGAAAAGAAATTTAAGAGTTACAGAATTAGACTTTGACCAAATCAAAGCAAACTTAAAAATATATTTAAAAGCTCAAGAAGAATTTAAGGACTATGACTTCGATGGTTCTGGTATCGATGTTCTATTAGATACACTTGCTTACAACACACACTATCTAGGTTTCAACGCAAACATGTTGGCCAACGAAATGTTTTTAGATACAGCATCATTGAGATCATCAGCTGTATCACATGCAAAAACTCTAGGATACGAAATCAGATCAGCAACATCACCGATGGCAATCATAAATGTTTCTCTCAAAACAGACTCAACATCTAAAACAATGCCAGCAGGTACAGCATTTACTACTACACTTGATGGTGTTAACTATCAATTTGTTACTATTGCTGATGTGACTGGTGCTAAGTTTGGAAACTCTGTAAACTTTGATTCACAAAAAGTTTATGAAGGTACTTATGTTACTTCAAGATATACAGTAAACACTTCGGACCTAGAACAAAAATTTATTTTAAGAGATAACAGAGCCGATACCTCTACACTAACAGTTAAAGTACAAAACTCTACTACTGATACAACAACCACAACTTATACAAAAGCAACAGACATAACTCAACTTGCTTCTGACTCTACTGTTTACTACTTACAAGAAATAGAAAACGGAAGACACGAAGTTTACTTTGGCGATGATGTTGTTTCTAAAGCTGTTGATGATGGTAACATAGTTATACTACAATATGTTGTAACAAATAAATCAGATGCAAATGGTGCTTTTATATTTACGCCACCATCTGCCATTGATGGTGTAACTGATATTACTTTGACAACTGTTGAAAGAGCTACTGGTGGAGCAGAACCAGAAACAATTAATTCAATAAAATTAAATGCACCTTTAGATTATGCATCACAAGGTAGATGTGTAACCACAGGTGACTATGAAGTTTATGTAAAAAGATTATTTGCACAAACACAAGCCGTTTCAGTATTTGGTGGAGAACTTGGTTCGTTCAATTCATCAACTGGTGTAACTTCAACACCAGAGTATGGTAAAGTTTTTATCTCTGTAAAATCTACTACTGGTGCCAACTTAACATCAGCACAAAAAACACAATTGATTACTGACTTGGCACCATACACGGTTGCATCAATCACACCTGTTATTGTTGACCCAGAGACAACTAAATTAAGATTAACTACTACATTTAATTACGACTCATCAGCGACTACTAAATTAAATACAGATTTAGTAAGTGCTGTAAATACAACATTGACTACTTACAACTCTTCTACTCTACAAACTTTTAATGGTCAATATAGAGCATCAGCAGTTTCTAAATTAATTGATGAGTCAGACCCAGCAATTTTAAATAATACGACCACTGTAAAACTATCTAAAGATTTTACACCAGACATGGGTACAACTAAATCTTACAATGTAGCATTTAACAATGCAATGTTTCACCCAGAGGACGGTTATCTAAAAGCAACTGGTGGTGTGTTATCTTCTTCTGGTTTTAAAGTTGGTACAGATACAACCACAGAATATTTTTTCGATGATGATGGTAATGGTAACCTTCGAAGATTTGCATTGATTGGCACTACTCGATCTTATGCTGATAATGAAGCTGGAACAATAGATTATACTTCTGGTTACGTATCTATTAACAATATTAATATTACTGCTATCTCAAATGTTGATGATGTTGCATCAACTTCAATTAGATTAATTATTACACCAGCATCAAATGATATTGTGCCTGTAAGAAATCAATTATTAGAAATAGACTTTACTAACACTACCATAACAGGTCAAATCGATAGCGCTGCTACTTCTGGTACATCTTTCAATGTATCAGGTTCTGGTACGACAACAACAACTACAACCACAACAACGGGTAGCACTACAACATCGTCAAGCTCAAACTCTGGTAGTTCAGGTAGTTCGTACTAGAATGAGTTGCTATGTCTAATGACCCAAAACTAATAAACAAAGTTTCCCAACAAATAGAAAGTCAATTACCTGACTTTGTAAGAGCAGATCATACTGTCTTCAAAGATTTTGTTGAAGACTACTTTACATTTTTAGAGTCTGCTAAAATAACTTTAGACTTTTCTACAAACTATGTAATTCTAGAACCTGAAACAAAACAATATCTATTATCTGAAAATGGAATACTTGGTGCGGCTGTTGATAGAATAGTTTTAGAAGACAGTACAGAATATACAGCAGGTGAAACTGTAAAAGGTCAAACATCAGGTGCAGAGGCAAAAGTAATTGTTGAGGATGTTAGAAATGTTTCTTTATATACTACGGCCAACCAAAGATTTCAAATCGGTGAAACAATCACTGGTCTAACATCTGGTGCAGAAGCCAAGATTGTTACTTACAAAGCAAACCCTGTACAAAACATTCAACAACTTTTAGATTACGCAGATACAGACAATACTTTATTTGAATTCTTTGACCAAGTTAGAGAATCATTTATGGCGACTATTCCAAATAGTTTAGCGACTGAAGTATCTAAAAGAAAATTAGTAAAAAATATTAGAGACTTATATTCAGCAAAAGGAACTAAAGAAGGTCATAAGACCTTTATGAAAATATTACTTAATGAAAACTCTGAAATATTTTATCCTAATGAAAACATGTTACGAGTATCAGATGGTAATTGGCGTAATCAAACTTTAATTAGAGTTGCATCATCAGGTAACGCAACAGGTCAAGAAGCTGTTAATAAAGTAATCACTGGTCAAACTTCTGGTGCGACAGCTGTTGTTGCGTCAGCATCTACATTCCAACAAGGCACAACCTCTGTAATAGAATTTGCTTTAGAAGATGAGTCTCAAGGTGCTACTTTTGAAACAGGTGAAACAATAACTTGTATATCAAATCTAGTTGATCTTGAAATAGAATTTGTTGTTAAAACAATTGTTAATACAACAAACTTAACTAATGATGGTATTCTACACTCGGAGTCTGAAGCAACTGTTATTGATACTGACAAAGGAAATGGTTTTGCAGATGTATTAGTTAACAGTTTAAAATCAGGTTCAGTATCAGATACATTTATTCAAACAGCAGGTACTGGTTATAGACTTGGTGAGAAAGCAATTTTTTCTACAGGTGGTGGTATTAATGCAGCCGAAGGTATCATATCAATACTTGGTGGTGGTATAGAATTAGAAACTGCCACAGATACAACATCAGGTAAACTATTAAGAGAAGTAGGAACAACACAAAGCTCTGAAGAATTTAATATACAATTAGAATCTAACGAAGAGAGTAATGGTCCTTATTATATTCTTGCCACTGGTGAAACTGTTGTTGATGGTGAACAACAACTTGGTGGTGGAAAGAAAGGTTATTACTTTCCATTATTTTTAACTGCGGCTGCGGCTGGAGGCACAGATAACTCTAACCCGTTTAGATTTTTAGAATTTCCTGGCAAAGTTTTTTACATGCCAGATACAGAAAGAAACTATGGAGTTGCTGATCCGCCATCAACAACATATGAGGGTGACACTCAAGTTTCTTACCCCGTTGTAGAAAATGATAAAATTATTTTAGATAGAACAACTGCAGGTGGAGCTGATGCAGGTGATAGAATTATTACAGATGAAACACAAAATACTTTAGATACATTTGGTGATGATAACGATCAAATCTTTTTAGAACCAGGTACTTTTGAAAATAGTATAGCATCATCTATTAATAAAATATTTTTAAATGACAAAGGTCAAGGTTATAAAACTCTTCCTACTATTTCCTTTGAAACTGCTAGTGGTTCAGATGCAAAAGTTTTAGCACTTACAAAAGATATTGGTGCTGTTGAATCATTAAAAATAAATGACTCTGGTTTTGATTATGACTCGTCTGATTTACCAGACATGCGTTTCAGAGCTCACTTTGTTTTAAAAGATGTTACAGGTACTTTTACTGTAGATGAAGCTCTTACTACTCATACAGGTACAGTTAAATCTTGGAACCCTACTACTCAACAATTAGATATTACTTTAGAGGATATTGTAAAAATAAGACATGAACAATCAACAGCTTACAATGCACCTTTTGTTGAAGAAAATACTAGAGGACTTGCTGGTCATAATATCCTCATGGAAGATACTCAAGATATTATTGGCCAACCAGAAGATAACATTATTTTAAACGGAACATCTATAAGCACACCAGCAAAAAGATTTATAGATGTAAAAGTTAAAGTAGTTAGAAACGATGCCGATACTGCTAATGTTTATTTGATAGATAACGTAAAGCAGAAAAGTTTAAAATTAGTAGAAGGTAATATATATCGTTTCGATCTATCAGATAGTTCTTTATATAATGAGGTTTCAACAAATAATCATCAACTAAGATTTTCTACAACACCAAATGGTACTCACGCATCTGGTGTTGAATATACTGTAGGAGTAACTAGAAATGATATAACAATATCATCTGGTCAAGAAGGTGCTTTTATACAGATTGAAATAGCAGAAAATGCTCCAACCCTTTATTATTATTGTGTTAATCACTCTGGCATGGGTGGAGTTATAGAAACTAACACACCACAAAGTTTTGTAAAAGATAATCAAGAAGATTTATTATTAGATGGTACAAGTTCAAATATATTTAAAATATTAGCAGAACCTGTTAATGGTGCTAATCCTTTGTTAGCAATAGCACTAGAAGATAACTCTGGTGTTTTTATAACTGAACAATCTCAAGAGGGATTGGTAACGGATGCTGGAAGTAAAATACTTATTGATAGTTTATCTGAAATAGGTACAGCATTTTTATTAGATGAAGATGGTAATAAATTAAAGAGCGAAGATTTTGGTAATTTAATAACTTTGGAAGCTAGTCTAGACGGTGGAAAAATATTATCTGAAACAGACACAGAAGCTGCAGACTTTATAGTTTTAGATGGCACAAACGCATCATCTAAAAATGCAGCCGATAGTTTAATTCTACAAGAGAGTATAGATTTCTCTGAAGATGCAGCTGTTACAATATCAACTGCAAGTGGTTCAGGTACAGTTTTATTAGCAGACATTGCTACTGGTACAGTAGATGCTGGAGTAAAACAAATTACCGATGGTAAGTATGCAAATATTGAATCATTGATTGGCGAGGACTTGATTCGTGTTCAAGACTCCTACTACTATCAACAGTTTTCTTACGAGGTTCAAGTCGGCCAATCAATTGCTACATACATTAACGAATTAAGAAGAGCAGTACACCCAGCAGGGTTTGCACCTTTTGGTAAAGTTAGTATTGCAACTTTCCTATCAAATGCTATTACGGCATCTGGTGGTTCAGAGTTCTCACCTATTCTTGGTTCTGTTCTTAAAGCATTGTTTGATGAGAAGTTTAGAAGAACATCAACGGCCGTACAAGTATCAAGTAGATTAGGTCATAGAAATGATAAGATTGTAATAGATGGTACAGCCACATCTGCAACTCTTTTAGATGGCACCGATGGTTCATCTACCGATGCAGGTGATAATGTATTATTAGAAACTGGTAGTAATCTACTTAATGAAACAGAACAAAATGCTGGTGATGCTTTTATATTTGAAGATGCAACATTAGATCAGTTTGGTGCAGGTGGAAGAGTAATGGCAGAAACTTCTCTAGCACCTAGCGAATTATCACAAACAAACTTTATACCTTTATTCTCAAAAATTATTCAATCTAAAGCAACACCAAGAGCTCCACAAAACTTTATGAGAACAGTTAGTGGTGCAGTTGGTGGAGGCGGTATATTCCCTGATAGTGAGGGAATACAATTAGAAGGTTCTGAAACTGATGTATTAAGATTAGATGGTATAGACCCATTACCATCAATTGCTTTCTTTGTATTAAATGCAACTGCAGCTAGTGGAACAGACGCAGGTGACAATATTTTACTAGAAGAATCTGTGGCACCAGATACATTTAGATTGACAATGGAAGACTCATCATTTAGTTTTGATAGTGCTCAAGTATCTTCAGTTAATGATAAAATGATACTTGAAGACTCACAAAAAACAAATGACTCAATTCCTTTATCTGAATTTGAAGAGTTAAGAATTGTTGATATAGTTAGACCAGATAGAATTTTATTAGGTCAATCTAGTGATATGATAGATGTACAAGGTTTAAGATTTAGTAATAAAGTAATATTAGAATTAGATGCTGTGTCGCCTTTAGAATTAGAAGATAATTCTGGTTTCATTATATTTGAAGATAGCATAGTATCAGATGAATTATTAGTAAACAGAGGATTAGATAATGGTACTTCAGATATTAATAATGCTGGAGCGCCAGACTTTGATGGTATAAAATTAGAGATAGATGGTTTCATAAAACTAGACGGACACTTAATAACAAGTGGACCTTTAACTGGTCAAGTAGTTGATGTAGATGATTTTGTCATATCGGAAAAAACAGGTTCTGGTGATGAGAGATTTATTCTCGAAGAGGATGGTGTCATTATTGCAGAGGACTTTTCTACAAACTCTAATCAACAGTTTTTACTTATGGAAGATGACACAATGGTACCAGGTGCTAAATCAAGATTAGAAAAAACTACACAAAAGAATTTTGCCGATGCATTTTTACTTGAGGATGCAGCTCAAGAAGTCGCAACAGATAGTTTAGTATTAGATGGTACGGATGGTTCTGGTACAGATGCAGGGTTTAAAGTATTATCAGAAAGAGATGTTGATGATGCAGAAGCCACTGTAGAACATATTTTATTAGAAGACTCTAATATATTTGCAAGTGAGGGTCAATTACCACATGCAAGTTTAAGATTTTCTAGTGGGCCATCAATATTAACTGAAGACATACCTCAAAGAGTTGTACAATTAGGAAGTCGAGCAGTAGTTAAATCTTCAGTTATTGAAATAAGGAGTGCGTAATATCGTATAAATAATATAAATACAAAAGGAAGCGTATATCAATGACAGCAATTATAACAGAAAAATTTAGACAACACAATGCTAATCAGTTTCACGAGTCATTCTCTGAAACTGGTTCATCAACTTATTACTTATTCTTAGGCAAATCAATGCCATTTACAACTGGTACTTCAGGTGGTTCAGATACAGCTCCGCCAACTCCAGCAGATGCAGTTTCTAACGAATTCTATTCATGGGATTCTATGTTAGGTGCTAAAAAAATTACAAGTTCAGATATCTCTTTTGCGCTTCCTAGAGTTAATTGGGCAAACAGTACAGTATTTGATATGTATGATGACAGAGTAACATCTTCAAATACTACGGCATCTGGTGCATCCTCTTTATATGGTTCTAACTTTTACTTTATGACTTCAAACAAAGATGTTTATAAAGTATTAGATAACAATGGTGGTAGTGCATTTTCTGGTTCAGAACCTACATCTACAAGTACATCACCTTTCGCTTCTGGTGGATATATTTTAAAATACATGTACACAATCACAGCATCTGAAGCAGTTAAATTTATTACAACAGATTACATACCTGTATCTACAGACACTACTGTGGCTGCAGCTGCAACAGATGGTAAAATAGAATCAGTTAAAGTGACTGCAGGTTCAGGTTACACAAACGGAACATACTACGCACCTGTGTTTGGTGACGGTGCAAATCAAGGAACATCAAGTGGTGCAATTATAAGAATTACAGTATCAGGTGGTTCAATCGCAAGTTTTGGATTAACTGCTGGTACAGATACAACAATACACGCAGGTGGTTCTGGTTATACTTTTGGAAAAGTTTCTTTAACAAATGTATTTTCAGACACAGGTTTATCAAGTTCTGCAAACATAGGTTCAGGTACAGGTGGTGATGTAAGAATTATCATCTCACCAAAAGATGGCCATGGTAAAGATGCAGTAGAAGAATTAGGAGGTCATTTTGTAATTGCAAATACAACTATCACTCAGGCAGAGGGTGATGACTTTACAGTTGCGAATGACTTTAGAACAGTTGGCATAGTCGTTGACCCTACAAACTTTGGAACAACGACCGTGGCATCTAGTACAACTGCAAGACAAACCTATGTTGTTAAGTTCTCTTCTGCCACGGGTACGTTTGATGTTGATGAACAAATCACTCAAGCAACTACTGGTGCTGTTGGTCGTGTTGTTGAGTGGGATGCCACAAGAAAATTATTGTACTATCAACAAGAGAGATTTAGTACATACGGTACAGCAACAACTACACAAAGTTTTACAGCATTTAGTGGAACAAACTCTATAACAGGTTCTACTACAAATGCGGTTGGAACACCATCGTCAACTGGTTCAGAAACAGTTACACTTGCAAATGGGAATACAGTAACACTAACAAGTGGATACGCAAACCCAGAGCTGCAACCTGATAGTGGTAATATAGTTTATATTGAAAATAGAAAACCAATTCAAAGGGTATCAGATCAAACTGAAGATGTTAAGATAATTATTGAGTTTTAAGGATTAATATGGCACAAAAAACTGACTTAAATGTAGCACCATATTATGATGATTTTGCAGAGAATAAAAATTTTCATAGAATACTCTTTAGACCTGGGTATGCTGTTCAGGCAAGAGAGTTAACACAGCTACAATCAATATTACAAAATCAAATCGAAAGATTTGGTTCTCATGTTTTTCAAGAGGGTTCTGTTGTAATACCAGGTGGTATTAGTGTAAATACAGATTACTATTCTGTTCAACTCGCTTCATCTTTTGCTGGTGAAACTATTGACCCATCACAATATTATAATGAAGACTCACCTGTTACAATCGTAGGTGCAACTTCTGGCGTAAAAGCAAAAGTCATAGGATTTAAAGCTGCAACATCTACAACACAACCTTTATTATATGTAAGATATATTTCATCAGGTTCAGATTTAGAAACAACTATATTTCAAAACTCAGAAAATATTTTTGCAGACACAGCTATTACACACACTACTGCTTATGCAATAAACACTAACTCTGCTACAACTCATACAAGCGCTTCACAATTAGGAACAGCTGTAACAACAACAGGTGGTGTTTATTTTATCAGAGGAACATTTGTACAATTATCAGATCAAACACTTGTATTATCAGACAGTTCACAAACTGCATCAGCAAGAATTGGTATAACACTAAACGAAGAATTGGTAACACCTGAAGTTGATGAGTCTTTAACAGATAACGCAACAGGTGCTTCAAACTTTGCAGCCAAAGGTGCTCATAGATTAAAGATGAGTTTAAGTTTATCATCTTTAGATTTAACATCTACTGCTGATAATAACTTTATTGAAATTGCTAGAGTTAAAGATGGTATTATTCAAAGTGATGCTAGACCAACTGATTATTCAGTATTAGGTGATACACTTGCAAGAAGAACATTTGACGAGTCTGGTGACTATACAGTAAGACCTTTCCAATTTGATGCTAGAGAAATGATTGACAATAGATTTCAAAGTCAAAGTTTCAGAGGTGTTTATTCTACTGGCGAAACTACTGCTGATGGTGGATCGGCAGATGAGAGTAAATTCGTATTAGCAATATCACCAGGTAAAGCATATGTAAAAGGATATGAATTAGAAAAACCAGCTGTTACTTTTAAAGATATAGAAAAGTCAAGACAGTTTGATACAGTAAACGCAGGTTCAATAAATGCAGAGTTAGGAAACTTTGTTAAGATAACAAATGTATATGGTCAACCAGATGTTACTGATATCTCTGGTGAGACAACTGCATATAAAACAATTCAACTATTTGATGATGTAACTTCAACAAGAGGAACAGCGTCAGGTACGCAGATAGGGGTCGCAAGAGCAAGAACAATACAATACGAGTCTGGTACTATGGGAAATACAGATGCCGTATTCAGATTATATCTTTTTGATATTAGACCATTTACATACTTAACACTAAACGATAACCCAAGTTCAGCACTAACTGCTAATCATAGTAATGGTGGAGTTAGAGTTAAAGGTGAATCATCAAACGCAACAGGTTTTGTTTTTGGTTCACTAACAAGTGGTACTCAAGTTGTACTTACAAATGTTTCTGGTACTTTTACTGTAGGTGAAAAACTTATAGTATCTGATAGTGCAGAGTCAGATCAGATCGTAGAAAATTCATCTAACGCAGATTTAACAATATCAAATGTTGTAACACACATATTTTCAGAAACAAGAAGTTTCTTTATGGATGACCCAGATAGTGGTCAAGACTTTACTGCTGATGCTGTATTAATATCTACAACAACAGGTGTTGATGGTCAGATAGTTTTAGATGGTACAGATGCTTCATCTACAGATGCAAATGACAATATAGTTCTTGAAGAAGATAACTCAACAACTATCGCTTTGGAATCTGAAAAAATTGGTAAATTAAATCAGGCAGAAAAAAATATTGCAATATACAGATTACCAAAACCTACAATCAAAACACTATTAACAGAGGATAACAATGGTTCGTCTGATACGCAGATGACAATTAGAAGACAGTTTATCGCAACGACAAACTCTTCTGGTGCTGTGTCATTTACTGCTGGTGCAAACGAAACATTTTTATCTTATACAGATCAAGATTATACATTATCAGTTTTATCTGCTGGTGCAGGTGGTGCTGCTAGTCAAGGAGATATCGTAGATGTTGAGTCAACAATATCTGGCACAGGTACAGCGACAATCACAATATCAGATAATACAAACTTTGGAAATGGTGCGAAAGTTAAATTAACTGCAACACTATTAAAAACATCTATCTCTGCTAGACTAAAAACAACTAACTTATCTAAGGTTGTTAAAGTTGCTGGTGCAACAACAGGTGCCTTTGGAACAAGAGCCACAGACGATGTAATATCACTAGGACGAGCAGATGCTTTTGCTTTAGGTGCTGTGTTTGACTCAGAGGATACAAGTTCAGATGCATCACTACCAACAATCGCTTTAACAACAATCAATGGTACTTTTGTTAGAGGAGAAAAAATTACTGGTGGAACTTCAGGTGCAGTAGCAAGAGTTATCAACCCTACAACACCAATTACATATTATCTACAAGACGGTGTGGGAGCTGCTAACTTTGAAGCAAGTGAGACAATCACAGGTGCGTCTTCTGGTGCAACTGCTATAGTTTCAAGTGTAACTGCTGGTTCTAAAATTATTACTTCAAACTATTTACTAGATACAGGTCAAAGAGATAATCTTTATGATATCGCTAGAATACAATTAAAAGCTGGAGCATCAAAACCTAGAGGAAGACTAGCAGTAGTATTTGACTTCTTTAGTCACTCTTCAGGTTCTTTCTTTACAGTAGATTCATATTCAGATGTCGCTGGTCAAATGGGATATGGTGATATTCCAACATACACAGCAACAAGAGTTGACCCAGATGAACCAGAACCAACTGGTGAGTTTCCATTAACAGATGTTGTTGACTTTAGACCAAC
>Ga0163110_10001216_pt1 | contig 13060 bp, 24 predicted proteins | sample CRUFie1St17metaG_FD_108703 | JGI IMG/M metagenome (GOLD analysis project Ga0163110, IMG submission 108703) | Marine microbial communities from the Costa Rica Dome - CRUD Field 142mm St17 metaG | ecosystem: Environmental > Aquatic > Marine > Oceanic > Photic zone | place: Costa Rica: the Eastern...
AAGAAATAACAATTGACAGAAGTTTCCTTTTGTTGTATTATAGTAATATGATAGGCAAAAGGAAAACTTCGCAATTCAAAACAGAAATAGAAGCCACTGTTAGAATCACAGTAGATAATAATCAAACATTCACAGAACAACAAATACTAGACGAATTTTCAACTAATGTGTCTGAAGATTTTCACCAAGTAATGAGTTCCGACTCGCAACATCTTCAACCTACTCAAGTCACTGTAATGAGTGAGAAGGTGATTAAGAGTAACGGAATAGATGTTGAACTAGATTAAATTTTTTCTGGTACACCAAACTCTGAGAGGTGATCTTCTCTTACACAATAAACCATCTCAATAGGTTTTGGTCCAAAATGTCCAGCAATGTTCATTCTGATACTATCAGCATTGTAGGTAACATAGAGTTGGCACTCTTGTACAGTATTAAATTCAGGCTTGTCGTACCAGAACATATCTTGAGTTCCGTCTGCGTATGCTCCCATCATTAAAACTATTATAAACCATTTCATAATAGTATTTAGATATAAGGATAGAGAAGTTATGTGGTCTTTTTAGTATACCACCTATGCAGAAAATTAAGTTATGCTTTTAATTGTCCGTCTAATTGTAAACCTTCTAGTTCAAGTGGTTTACCTTTTGGATAAGAAGGTTCTATTTGAAACTCTTCTCCTGTCTCGTCGTTCTTACAACCAGCAATTAACCAATCATATTGAAAGTTCATATCGTTTACAAACTCCCATAATACATCATAAGTTTTTCTGTCTGGATCTTGTTTAAGAAGTTCTGCTTTACATTCTTCCATTGTGTCGAATGTTTGTTGCATTTGAAATGTCTTTTGTGTTTCAATTGGTGATTGTCCTATCAAATATGCTAGTATTAAAATTTTGTACATTATTTGTTTTCCTCTTCCATTTGTTCGTCTAATTGTTCGAACTCTTCTGTCATATCACTAGAATCAAGTTCTTTGTTTTCTTTCTTTAACTTGTCGCACTCTCCTGGAGCAAACATACAGCCTAATATCTTACCAATAGATCCACCATATAGCAGTATATTATTTGTAGGCTCTGCTTTTGTGTTCACACTGGGTTTGGCACAACTACTGATGCCTATTCCTATCAATATCAATATAAGAATTAATATTATTGCTGTATCTAGTCTTTTGTTCATGTTCATATTTATTAAATACATACAATGCATAAATTAGTATTATTATTCATGTTTACTATTATAATAGGTTGTGCTCCAAAAGTCAAATACTCTTTTACACTGCCGATACCAATCACTTATGATGAGGAAAGAATGGTGCATGACAAATATCCAATTGAACCAGTAGAAATAAGAGAACTTAATGAAACTAATTAAAAAATTATACAACGACTTTGATAGAGCATCAGAAAACAAAGAATTTTATGACAGATACCAAATATTTTTTAAAGGCAAGTATGCCAAACCAAATGCAGTTGTGGAGCATATGGAATTTGATTATGTACCAAAAATTGTTAAAAAACTGTTGAAATTAGGCTCTTGACTTTGGTAGTAATATTTGTTATAATCAAATTAATAGGAAAGGTGCAATGAAAAAATTACCAATACGTAAACCAAAAAACAAAAAAGAACGTGTTGAGTGGAGTTGCTTAGGCACTATTGCTTTCGCATTCGTTCTTTTTGTAATAGTGGTAACAATATTGTGTTTAGGATCTTGATAGATTTTTTACAACATATATTGTATTGGATCATAATAGGTTCAATTACTGTTTTATTTGTAATGTTTTTATTCGGAGCACTAATTATGGATCTACTGATGGAACTATTTGGTAGAATAACTAGGTCATTTAAGAAAACAAATGAATAGAGCCGACCTAGGCCATATTTAATATTATCCTCATAGAGGACCGGCAACACACCGACAGGAAGGTGCATGGGAGAGAACCCAGTTGCTTAAGAGTTTGGAGTTGGTGGCGATTGCGCCAACTCCCCTTAGGTAGCATTGCCGGTAGATGATATATATAGGTATGAAGGATACTTTTACCGCAAATTTCCAAACACAAGGTTTTATACAAGCCACACTAGACTCTCAAGAACTAGAACCCATTCAAAAAGAAATAGACAGTATTCAACAAGATTTTGATTCTGCTGAAATAAATGATCTAGGCAATGCCAGTAATTTAAAAAACGAATTCCATCTACAGGATTGTTTGGAACACATTGAACATTTGATTAATCCTTTATGCCAAAAGTATTGTGAAGTTTATGCTTTCGGAGATAGAACCAAGCATTATACTCTTAGAGATGCTTGGGTAAATTATCAAACCAAGCACGAATACTTTGGCACTCACACTCACCATGGTGAATTCAGTTTTGCTTTGTGGATCAAAGTTCCTTACACTCAACAGCAAGAACAAGAATTTGTAAATTATCAAGGCAGAAATATTCAAAGACTGCCAGCATTTAACTTTCATTACACAGATGCCTTAGGCACTATTAGAAATCATATCATACCAGTAGACAAATCATTTGAAGGTAAATTAGTATTGTTTCCTGGTAGCATGAATCATTCTGTAACTCCTTTTTACACATCGGATGAATACAGAATAACAGTGTCAGGCAATTTAGTTTAATGCCGCTTTAGCTCAGTTGGTAGAGCAACTGATTTGTAATCAGTAGGTCCGCGGTTCGAATCCGTGAAGCGGCACCACACACTATGAAGAACAACATTATCAATTTAAAGAAACATCCTGTCTACATTAAGAAAATGATTAAAGGTAAAACATTAAATTTGTTTGGTGCACCTATATCTGAGGAAACAATTATTCAGTACTATGAAATATTTGAAAAGTCTTTTATATCAGAGAAGCAATCAGCAGATAACCTGCGAAGTGTAGATTTTGATCAACAGTAGTTGCGACCCAATACCATTTGCCTTCCATAGTCCAGTTGTTGCGTTTAACCAAAGTGCTTTTTACAAAATCAATATGGTGATGTAAGACAGCATCCAGCAAAGCCAAACTGATAGCCAACAAATAATTTGTAAAGAATATTAAAACAAGCCAAGTACCTACACCGTGATGTATGGAATGAAGTAATGCTTTGGGAGATGAATAAATGTGCTTGTGACTGGGACGACAATATATTGCTTGTAGAGCCAAATCACAAACACCGTGTTTGATGGCTAACAAAAATAATACTATAACAGTTTCATAAAACATTAAAATACACACGCCCATTGTCCACCAGGTTGTGCGTGGTCTTTTACTGATCGTAGAATAGACCTAGGACTTTTATCTTTGCTCTCGCTGTCTGAATCGGATTGAGTCTTTTCGGATTTTGTTTCTACGGATACTTGCGGATCGAATCTGCAGTCCTTGATAGCACAACCTGTTAACAAAATCAAAATGGATAATAGAACAATCATCTTCATACTTAATATAATATCAATCAATAAAATAATCAAGCAGAAAGTTTGCCGTTATGCTTTTAGGATTCCTTTTTTGATTAATTTCTTTTTGTTCTTGATGTGTTCTGCTTCAACTAAACTTTTGTTTTGTCCGTAGTATTGAACAGCATAGCCTTCGGTACACATTTTTAAATTAAGATTAACACCGTCAGCAAATATTTCTCCTAGTATTCTACCAAACTTTCCTGTTTCAGAACCTTTGTGAGTTTTGATTGTAAGTTTCTTTGCTTTTTTCAATGCTTGTTTGAGATATTCTTTTGATATTAAACCGCGAACTTTTTCTTCTTTGTTTCTAGTTCTTGATTCTGGAGTATCAATTCCGAATAATCTCACTCTGCTTTGATATTTGATATCAAATCCCATGTCCAATAACACATCAATTGTGTCACCATCAACTATCTTTGTAATTTTATTGATTCTATAACTGAAGTCAGTTGGATCGCCTAGTGCAGGACCTCGTCTTGGCATATTATATTGTCCAATCTTTTAATTGTTGCTTGGTAGGTTTCATAGGTTTACATTTTTCAACCTTGCCACCTTTTGCTAGAAACTCTTTCATTTTAGCATCCAATTCTCTTTGCTTTTCAGCAGGTGATTTTTCCATGTCTCCTGCCACGTATGCTCTATTAATTCCCATGTGTCTTGGCATTATAAATTACCTTCCCATTTGCCGTAAGTATCTTTTTTCTTTCTGGCTTTTTTCTTTTTTGCTTTTTTCTTTTTCTTCTTTGGTGCTTTACCACCTACCCATGCTTCATTATAGTTTGGAGTAGATTTGTCATCGGCTTTGTATCTGCCTTTTGATCTAGCACGTTTAGGTTTCACTTCCCATTCTGGTTTTAACATAAGGGTAGTGTTCATTTTTATAAGTTTTTTAATCCAATTAAACATACAGTTTATTTACCTTTCATGTTGGAGCGGGTAATGGGGTTCGAACCCATGACCTTCTCGTTGGCAACGAGACGCTCTACCACTGAGCTACACCCGCCTTTTTTGTATGTATTATACAAAGTTGGACACACCGGTGAGAATCGAACTCACATACAAGGATTTGCAATCCTCTGCGTAACCATTCCGCCACGGTGTGTTGGCGGTCCCACGGGGAATCGAACCCCGCTTTCATGGATGAAAACCATGTGTCCTAACCGATAGACGATGGGACCGGTTGGCGGTCCTTACGGGAATCGAACCCGTGATCTTCCGCGTGACAGGCGGACGTGTTAACCGCTACACCAAAGGACCTTGGCTGGCCCACAAGGACTCGAACCTCAAACCTCGGTACCAAAAACCGGTGTGATACCATTTCACCATGGGCCAATAAAGACAGTATACAATGGATCTGTGACAAAGTCAAGACTTGACAATTTTTATGAAATGTAATATATTAATAATTACGTGATGTGGTGGAACTAAACACAACTCTACTCCAAAAGGTGGAGCGCCGGGAGACTGGCATTGTGAGTACCCAATCTCACCATCCGTACCATCGATCCTAGTTGGGGGTGTACTAGGCACCCCCACTTTAAAGAAAGGCAAAAATGAATAAAAGAAATATATTAAAGAAGTACGTAGCAGTTAAAAAAGCAGTAATGGGAATAACAATGATTTTTTTATTCTTTGCTTTTTTATCTTTTGTGCTTAATCAGATGAATCCAGTATAATGAAAAAATTTTGTGCGATTATTATTTTATTGATCACCGCATCTTGTACAACAATTAACTGCACATCAGATGTCAATTGTGAAAAGTCAGTGGACAAAAAGAAAACATTTCAAATTTTAAGATCAATACTATCCAACGGAGTCTCTATTGACTAAAAAGTTCTTAGAACAACTTGCTAACAATATACCTAATTCGGAAATGTTTGAAAGAACAATCGCAGATATGAAAAAGGATTTGAACGTAGAGTATCCAAAGTTATTGAAAGCAATCAATAATAAAAAACTAACCCAAGCACAAAAAACAGAAGCGGCAATGGAGTTCACTCGCTTGTTAGAGGAGTTTGCTGAAGAATTTGATTACAAAAGGGACTCGTAGTTCAGTTGGATAGAACGCCAGTTTGCGGAACTGGAGGTCACAGGTTCGAATCCTGTCGAGTCCGCCAAAATTTATAGTAAGTATTGATATGAAAAGATTATACACATTTGGTTGTTCGTTTACCCATTTCTTTTGGCCCACTTGGGCAGACATATTAGGATCCACTTATGATCATTATGAGAACTGGGCCTGTTCAGGATATGGCAACAGAGCCATTGTGGAAAGACTGAGTGAATGTGTTACCCACAATAATATCACAGCAGACGATACCATTGTGATTCAGTTCACAGATTTTCATAGACACGACATACATCAAGAAGGAATAGAACACAACAACATTTCAAATTGGAGATTAGGTGGCAACATCTGGGTTAAAGAAATAGAAATGGAATGGGTCAAAGACTTTTGGAGTGAATCTAGTTATGTGTACCACTCATGTAACTTTATCAGTTTGGCAATATCATTATTGAAAACACTGCCTTGTAAATTTTATATCACAAGCATGATTGATTTGCGTCCAGACATAGAAAGATTACACCCTGGCTATTTAAAATTATTCAACGATGACATTGAATGGAAACAAGACTTTCTATCATTCTGTCAACAAGAAAACTATCAAGGCATCAAACACAAACAAAGAGTTTGGGACGCTACCATTAAAAAGTTAGTGCCACGTGTAAAGGTTGATAAACATCCTACTCCTAAAATGTATTTGAAATGGTTAGAGCAAAACTTTGATTTCAAAGAATCAAACAGTTTAATAGAAAAAATAAAACAGATGCCAGACGATTACATAGATACAGACCCAAAACAATTCTATGAAGATTTAGAATGGAGTGATTCGCAACATAGGATAAAAGGAATATGAGAACACTATTACAAAGAACTATTATAGATAAAGAACCAAACCTTTGTCCTATTTGGTTAATGAGACAGGCAGGAAGATATATGCCTGAGTATATGGCTGTTAAGAAAGCCAGCAAAGGATTCTTAGACATGGCATTGGATCCAGTCAAAGCCAGTGACATCACTATGCAACCAATCAAAGCATTCGATATGGATGCCGCTATTATATTTTCTGACATATTGATAATACCTTATGCACTTGGTCAAGGATTAGATTATGTTCCAGCACCTAAACTGGATCCGTTTGATCCTAAAATATTTGACACTGACTTTAAAACATTCTTTGAAAAGTGTGAACCAGTGTATGAAGCCATAAGAAAAACAAGACAACAACTGGATCCCAGCAAGAGTTTGATAGGCTTCGTTGGAGCACCTTGGACTTTATATAGATATATGACAGGTAACAAAGATGTTTCCAGCATGGATCCATTCACTTCAAGAGATCATATTCAAAGCCTTGCTAGATTTTGTATAGAACATTTGAGCAAACAGATTGAAGCAGGTTGTGATTGTGTGCAGGTATTTGATTCATGGGCAGGTGATCTAGGAGAAGACTTCATAATAGATTATTGCTTTGAACCAACATCACAGATTGTGTCAGAGATAAAAACAAGATATCCAGATGTAGGTATTATTGGTTTCCCTAGACTGATTGGTAGAGAAGTAAAAAACTTTTCAGTATGGTGTGATCCTTATCTTGACTGTGTAAGTTTAAGTGGCGATGTGCCTGTGAAATTTGTTTCCAAACATCTTGGTTCTTTGGCAATGCAGGGTGGTATTGATCCAGAAGCACTGTTAGGATATGATAAAGAAATTATCATGAAAGCCACACTGCCTATATTAAGACAGATGCAGGATAAGGCATACGTGGTCAATTTATCACATGGTGTTATAAAAGAGACTCCTGTAGAGAGTGTAGCATTTTTGGTAGAAGTCATAAAACGTTTTAGGAACCAACAAAGGAAATAATTACAATATATGAGAATAGAAAACCTATTAGGAAAAGAACACTACGGATATTTGTTAGGCAAATTGGATCATCCAGGAGTATCATGGTATTATGCTGAAACAACTGCCAACACTTTTGACAAAAAATTACCATATCATTCTAGTTTTAGTCATTTAATTTTTAAGAACGATACTGGACCTATCAGTGAATTATTTGAACCAACGTTTCCAATTCTGTTGTCAGCACTAGACAGACAAGGAAAAACACTCAAAGAATTATTAAGAATAAGAATGGGGTTAATTACAAGAACACCTTACAAGATTGTTCATGCTCCACATAAAGATGGAAATGTTCCTCACAACACAGGATTATTTTATTTGACAGATGCTGATGGAGAAACTGTGGTGTACAACGAAACAGAAGAATCAAAAGAATACACAGTGAAGGAAAAAATGATACCCAAAGGCAACACATGGCAAGACTTTGATGGAGCACATTTTCATTCAAGTTCTGCTCCATTAAACTTTGAAAAAAGAATAACCTTAACATTCAATTATCTAACAACTGACGACAAATGAAACCAATAGAGAAACCATACTTTTGGCAATTCCCAGCAGGCACAATTCCTGATGACTTGATAGCATCTACCAAAGCATTGGCTGATAGCAAACAAAGAGAAGATGGCAAAGTAATGGATGGCTCTGTGGATAAAAATATTCGCAGTGTTGAACGAACTCCACTAGATGAGTTTGATCCTATTGGAATTTTTCTGTTTGGTTTGGCAGTAAAAGCCAATCAAGCATTGTTTAGATATGAATTGGGAGGTCCTTGCCAATTTGAAATGTTACACTATGACAAACAAGGTGATCATTACAATGGTCATACTGACACAGTTGAATATGACAACGGATTTAGTCGTAAACTGACAGTGATGGGATACCTCAATGATGACTATAAGGGTGGAGAGTTTTACTTTCAAACACTTCAAGAAGTTAAACACACAGTTGAAGTAGGCAAAGGCACAGTGTTAGTGTTTCCGCCTTTCATAATGCATGGTGTTGAACCTGTATCAGAAGGTGCTAGGGAGAGTGTGGTAGGTTGGATAACTGGACCAACTTTTAAATAAAATGCAACAAGACACATTAACAAACTTTGAAAAAGATTCATACGTAGTAATACGAGGATTGATTGATCCTAAGTGGTGTACAATTCTTTATGACTATTGTAGATACACCGCTTCACGTTGCGAACTTAAACAACACAACGATAAAGAAAAATACAGAGAAGCATGGGACGGAACTTTTTATGATAAGCAGTGTCCAGGCAACTATTCACAGTATGGTGATCCCATGATGGACAGTATGTTGATGGCACATGGCAAAGTTTTTGAAGAAGCAACAGGAATGGAATTGGCTCCTTCATACACTTATTGGAGAATGTACAGTCATGGTGCTGTATTAAACAAACACAAAGACAGACCCAGTTGCGAGATTTCAGCAACCATCTGTTTGGATTGGGACGATACCAATTGTGATGAACACTGTAAACCTTGGCCCATACATTTAAAAGATAAAAATGGAAAAGAAACTGCCATTGAATTAAGACAAGGAGACGCCATGGTGTACAAAGGTTGTGAAGTAGAACATTGGCGTGAAGCCTATCACGGAGTCACAGCCGCTCAAGTGTTTTACCATTACACAGATGTAAAAGGCGAATTGTTTAATCCTTGGGACGGAAGACCACATGGAGGAATACCACATGGATTCCAAAGACCTAAACAGGAGAAAAAGAATGATTAATGACAACAATGTATTGCCTTTGTTTGCTGTGCCATTGTGTAAAACAAAGATAGAAGAACCTAGTGCAGAGATACAAGACTATTTGAAAAACAAAATAAAATTTGTTAGAAGAAATTATTCGGATGCAGACAATTCATTGGAACTGCACGTATTAAATGATCCAATTTGTAAACCATTGAAAGATGTTTTGGTTGGTAAGATGAATGAATTTTTAGAATATTTAGATGTGGATTTGAGTAAGAATGAATTCTACATGACAACAAGTTGGATGAATAGATACAGTAAGGATCAATGGTCTGACTTACACTATCACTCAAACAGTTTAATAAGCGGAGTATTGTATTTTGATGACTGTGATGACACATCTGATATTGTGTTCTACAAAAGACAAGGACTGGACAATATATTCTCAGACACTGTTAATATTGATCACAAGAAAGAATTTGATGTGAATAAAAAATCATATCTTTATCATCAAAGGAAATTAAATGTTAGTCCAGAGAAGTGGGACTTGATAATGTTTCCAAGTAATCTTAATCACAGTGTGAATCAAAACATACACGCCAGCAAAAATAGATACAGTCTTGCTTTCAATTCGTTTGCTACAGGACAACTAGGTGCCAGCAGTAGTATTATGTTTTTGGATAAAAATAAAAAGTACGATTAAACACTTTTCTTTTTGAAGTAATCAAACAAACCTGATCGGTGAGCCCAAGGCTTTGTGAAGTTCTTGTTGAGATATTCTTTTCTTTTTTTAATTTCTGCGGGATCTAATTCTTTTTCAATGAAGTCTTTGTCTTCTATTGTAGAATGATCCAACACACCAGTCACCCACTTTTGATTCTCAAGGTCAATTGGTTCTCCGTTTGTGATTGCTGTGGCAACTGCCTGTGCTAAAATTTTATGATTGGACTTGATTAGATGATTGTATCTACCGTCAACGCCTTTCCATAAATCATATTCAGACAATCCTTTCACACATTCTTTTTGTTCAGCATGAGTTAACAAATCTCCTCGACTGATTCTGATGTGTGAGTACATGGCCCAATTGATGTGTTCGTCCATTGGGTATTGTGTTTTTAGATACAAAGGAAAGCCACAAAGTAGTTGTGCTGGTTTGAGACCTCTCATGTGGCATTGTGCTTGAAGCCAACCCAATCTATGACTCAACTGTTGAATGTCCAATGGAGGTCTTTGAATCTGCATCATGTATCCTTGAACCGCCTTCATCTGCTCAGGTGTAAGTTCTTGATCAATGTTCACAATGTTGGGATTGGTCATTTGCGGTTTGTCATCAAAGTACCAATATCTGCCAGGGTGTGTCATCACAACCAATATTTGATCGTCTGGTTTTATGGCGTCAAGGTCTTGGGCCAGTTTCCAGAAACACCAATCCTGGCTGACACCTATCATACTTTTGTTCAGCACGTTCATATTCAACAGTTCTCCTGTCTGGATGTACCATGGATGATAGTCATCGCCTACTCTGTTGGGAGAACTGAAACTGTCTCCGACCAAATAAATCTTATTCATATGTGTACTTAATTATTTTTTGGACTCTAAAAAGTCTTTTTGAATCTCCACTGAAATTGGAAATCTCCATCTTCATCAATGCTGTAATATGAATTGTGGTTTTCGCCTTGGTGTGTGATACCTAATTGATCCAACGATTGTATATTGGTATCCCAAGTGAAGTTGCTGTCGTCTGGTGTGTATTTGAAATGCTTAAACTTCTTTAAACTGACATCGCCTTTGATGTCTGGCAATGGAATATCTTTGAATTTTTCTGGCACAAGATTTTTTAGATAATGTTCTGCTAGATGTTCTACGCCTTGTTTGGCAGTCAGTGCTTGATTGTCTGCTCTAACTGGAGCAGTAAGTAGAAGTAACAATGTAATCCCATATCTGATCATACACTCTCTTTCAGTTTCGCCTATATAATATATAGCCGAGTTAAGTAATATAGTAGCAGAAATACCAAAATCTGTCAACCTACTAGATACCAATTTTAAGGGTCTTTTATTGACACGATTGGGCAGATGTGCTACAATATAAGAACAACAAGGACTTGTTAATTTACAGGGGTCTATGACGTTTTAAAGGCTCTTGAATTGGTATAGTAATATGACAAAAGGAAATTATGAACAAAAGAGATTTCAAAGGCAAGTCCAAGCCACGATGGCAAAAGAAAAAAGAAAAGCAGGAATCAAAATATTCCCAATTCGATCCAAAGATACACACAATGAGTAAATCAGGAATCGGATTCAGTATGAAAAAAGGGCACAAAGAAAAACCTGGCGAGTCTTCCGGAGCATTGCTCAAAGACCTTTTCGCAAAGTGGAGTTGGACTAAACGTGAAGACTAAGGATCATCCAAAAGTCAATCACGGCAAACAGGGTGTGTTACTGGTTAATCTAGGCACACCCGACAGCCTTAGCCTGTTGGACATAAGAAAATACCTAAAAGAATTCTTGTCAGATCAAAGAGTGATTGAACTGCCTAAGATAATATGGCAACCCATATTGAGAGGCATCATATTGAACACAAGAATATTCAAAACAAGAAGTGCCTACAAAAAGATATGGCGAACAGAAACAGACGAGTCGCCATTGAGATATTACACAAGAAGACAAGCAGAATTATTAAAACCTAAAATAGACAATCCCAATGTGATTGTGGACTGGGCCATGCGATATGGTAACCCATCCATTGAAAGCAGATTGAAATCATTACAGCAACAAGGTTGTGAAAGCATAGTGGTGTTGCCACTGTACCCACAATATTGTGCGGCAACCACAGCCACAGTGTGTGACCAAGTGTTCAGGGTGTTGATGAAGATGCGTTGGCAACCACAGGTACAGATTGTGCCAAGATACTATGACCACCCCAAGTACATAGAGATGTTGGTGAGTCAATTGGAACGCAGACTGGAAAGACTGGATCATCAACCTCAACAGATTGTGTTGAGTTATCATGGTGTACCCAAACAGTATTTGGACAAGGGAGATCCTTATCACTGTCAGTGTCAGGTCACAACCAGACTGATCAGAGAACAGTGGCCCTACAAAGATATTCCTATCACAACAACATTCCAATCAAGGTTCGGACCCAAGGAATGGTTACAGCCTTACACAGACAAAACACTGGAGCAGTTGCCCAAAGAGAACTGTTACAGAATCATGATAGCCACTCCAGGCTTTGTGAGTGACTGTGTGGAGACCTTGGAAGAGATTGCCATGGAGGCAGTGGCGTCATTCAAAGAGTCAGGCGGTGATCATTGTGAAGTGGTGCCATGTGCCAATGACTCTCCGGAACACATCAGACTGATTCACAGTCTTGTGAAACCTTACATTATAGAGGCTTAAGAAATAGATTGATTGTGGTCCTACCTTGAGTGTGGGTGGAGCCAAAGTGTCCATAACCTGAGTGTAGGTAGCCACCTGAATACATCACCAAACGATTCTGCACATACTTGATGTCTGTCACCATCTGTTGATTGGTGTCATAGATTCTGGTGCCTGAGTTGTAGTTGGTGGGATTGATGTAGATGATGCCTGCGAGAGGTTCGTTGTCCATGTGTACCCAATCTTCTGTGCCCTCTCCACGATAGTGCACCATGCAGTTGAAATGTAATCCTTGGAACATGGGAAGCCTATGGATCAGTTGGTGGATATGGTCATTTAGGTCAGGGTGGGCATCGCTCAATATGTCACTCCTGCGTCCGGGCCAGTCCTCTGAACGACTAAACTGTTGGTTGTATTCGTCACACTCCAACAAGGGTATGCTGAAAGCATCACTTCGCACCTTCTCTAGGTCTGGAAAGAAATTGTCATGTTGTAGCAGAATCATATGGTCAACTCGGATCCGCCCTGGGGGTCCAATGTGCCTTTCACAAATGTGTTGAA
>Ga0163110_10001218_pt1 | contig 13058 bp, 20 predicted proteins | sample CRUFie1St17metaG_FD_108703 | JGI IMG/M metagenome (GOLD analysis project Ga0163110, IMG submission 108703) | Marine microbial communities from the Costa Rica Dome - CRUD Field 142mm St17 metaG | ecosystem: Environmental > Aquatic > Marine > Oceanic > Photic zone | place: Costa Rica: the Eastern...
AAGTCCCTTCACCAGCTCCACAAAGGAAGTTGAATGGAAATTGTTTGGCACATATTATTAACAGTTTGTTTAGGTTCTACCTGCTTAGAGCAAGACGTAGAATGGTTTAAAACAAAACAAGAATGTGATAAAATGATAGAATTTTATTCTGAAATGCCGGCTGACGGTCATTGGGATACTGTAGAATACATTTGTAAACCAGTTGGTTCAACTTCAATTTAGCCCATGTGGTGAAATTGGTAGACACGCAGGTTTTAGGTACCTGTGCTTTTGGCGTGGGGGTTCGAGTCCCTCCATGGGCACCAATACAATAAATACATTATGTTCAATGCTGTCAAAGAAACAATTTGGCATCTTACCTGTTCCAAGTGTAGCAACTGGTTTACCTATGCTACTATGGAAGAAAAACTCTGTATTGAAAGATTTCAGTTTCATTGTCCACATTGTGGCCAAAAAGGTCCTGCGAAGATAAATACCTCGATAGAAGAATAAGGTCGAATTTTTTTTTGACCAAAATTTTTTTTGACTTGAAAACCAGAAAGGAAAAAAATATGACGCAGTTAATATCCCCTACAAAGTTTACAAAAACAGTTGGCCTTTTAAGGTCATTTTTTTTGGAAAAAGGGTTTAAAGAAGTACACACTCAAAACAGATTATCAATCTTGGCCGCATGTGAAGATCCATTCAATGTAGCAACATACAATTACGCAGGTCAGGTATGGCCGTTGCCGCAGACAGGCCAGATGTGGCTAGAACATGAATTACTTTCCAAGCCCGATGAAAAGGGCTTTTTTTGTGTCTCCACTTCCTATAGACAAGAACCTAATGCTATACCAGGCAGACATGATATAATATTTCCAATGTTCGAATTCGAAATGCCAGGTGACATAAATGATCTAAAGAAGATGGAATACGAACTTTGTAAGTATTTAGGTTTTGATTCTATTACTGAAAAGACGTACAAAGAATGGCAAGAACATTTTAAAACAGATGGCGAACTTGAAGCATCACACGAAGAATCAATGTATAATAACTTTGGTAGTTGTATGATTACAGACTTTCCAGAATTTACAAGTCCTTTCTGGAACATGAGTAGATATGACGACGGAATACACAGTAAAAAGATTGATGTTATACTAGGAGGTATGGAAACAATTGGATCAGCAGAACGTTCGACAGATAAAGAACAGATGCGTGATACATTCCATACTATTACAGAAGGAGCTTATTCGGAGCTTTTATTCAAATTATTTTCCAAAGAACGTGTAGAAGCAGAGCTAGAAAAATTCTTAGAGTTTGATTTCTTTCCAAGAGTAGGTGGCGGAATAGGAATGACAAGAATGATTGCGGCCTTAGACAAGCAGTAGAATCAATCTGGGGTGGTGAAATTGGTAGACACGCACGATTGTTTCTCGTGTGATAGATATCGGCAAAATATTTATCGTGGAGGTTCGAGTCCTTCCCCCAGAGCCAAAATTAGTGATCGTATATGTTTGGACCGTCTTGAACGTATACAGGTTTACAGTATGCGGTCACTCTATCCTTAGGATCCATTAGATACTTGCTTCCGTAATTTCCGTACTGTCTTGGAATACGTTTAGCATAATATTGACATACATCAATACTTCTAAATATCATAGCATTAGGCTGAACCTGCCGGTCTTCTCCTGTACCTAGGATCACCATAAGCATAAAAGCATGTATCATCACTTTACCTATTTACGTATAGATATGCGAGTCCTAGTGAGGCACCACCTATAAGAACTACTAATACAATAATGCCTACTACTTCTAGCACCTGACGTCTACGTTCTTCCTGTGCGTAGATCATCTGTTGTCTTTTCTTTCTAATATCGCCTTCGGTTTTGATAAGTTCATCCCAAGCACTTAAACCACGTGACATGATTATAATTTGCTTGAGTTGTTCCCGCATGTCTTCTGCCTTTTTCTTCGCCATGAAGATCTGCATGGCTTCTTCTTCAACTGAACCTGCTTGGAATAGTTTTTTGAACAAAGGTGGTTTCTTGTTCATTTCTTCCGATTTCTTTAGGTCGGAAATACAGTTCATCCAACGGCCCAAATCTCCCGCCATAGATTCTATATCCCTGCCTACACTGAAACCGGATTTAATTGCATTGAATGCCGCGGTTGCTCCCGCGATCGCTGTTATTGGATCTATCAACTCTTTGCCCTCTCAAACTGATAGTGGATTACTACTATATTTAGCCAAAATTATATTTTCAGGTTGACAAGTGTATTATTTGGTGTTATTATAAATTAAATAATTAAGTAGAGGCACAAATGAGAACACAACCACAAGAAGTAATCAGTAAATTAGAGGCAGACAATTCAAGGCTAGCAAAAGAAAAAGTATTGCTAGAAGCAATGGAGGAAGGGCTTAACGAATTTTTTGAAGGAGTGCGAATGGCACTCGATCCACTTGTAACTTTTGGAGTGAAGCAAGTTCCAGAATCAAAAGTAGATGGACAAGGTTTGAAATGGGAAGTTTTCAAAAAACTTGCTCAAAAATTACAAGATAGAGAACTTACAGGACATGATGCCCGTGATGCTATTTTACTTACAAGAGATATCGCAACACAGGATCAATGGAATATGTTTTATAGAAGAATCTTAATTAAAGATCTTCGTTGCGGTGTAAGTGAAAAGACCGTAAATAAGATTGCTAAAAAGTTTCCACAGTATTCTATTCCAGTTTTTACATGCCCATTAGCACATGATTCAGCTAATCATGAAAAGAAGATGATTGGCAAAAAGCAAGTCGAGGTAAAACTAGATGGTGTTAGAGTTATCACTGTAATACAGGGTGATACAAGTCATGGTAAATTAAGTAGAGTAGAAATGTTTAGCCGTAATGGTAAACAGTTTCATAACTTTGGACACATAATTGCTGAGATCGAAGCAGTAATAAAAGATAGTCCACCGCCATATGATTTGGTTTTGGATGGCGAAGTAATGAGTGCTAACTTCCAAGACCTTATGAAACAGGTACATAGAAAAGATGGTAAACAATCAGATGATGCGGTTTTACATTTATTTGATATGTGTCCATTATCTGAATTCCAAAAGGGTTTGTGGGACAAGCCACAGTCGTTTAGAAGCCAAGCAGTAAAGGCTTGGGTAGATCAACATAAAGACGTCTTAAAGCACGTGCAAACACTTGATTGGGAAGATGTAGACTTAGACACCCAAGAAGGTCAAGATCGCTTTGTAGAGCTTAATAAAGCGGCTGTAGACGGTGGATACGAAGGAGTTATGATAAAAGATATAGATGCTCCATATGAATGTAAACGTACACACAGTTGGTTGAAAGCAAAGCCATTTATAGAAGTTACACTAAAAGTAGCAAATGTTGAAGAAGGTACCGGACGTAACGAAGGAAGATTAGGTGCCGTAATACTAGAAGGAGAAGATGATGGATACAATTATAGCCTTAACTGTGGGAGTGGCTTCAGTGACGCTCAACGTGATCAGTTCTGGACTGAACGTGATAATCTCATTGGTCAGTTAGTAGAAGTTAGAGCAGATGCTAGAACTAGGTCGCAAGATTCTGAAACGTATAGTCTCAGGTTCCCAAGATTCAAATGCTTCAGAGGATTTGAAGCAGGAGAAAAAATTTAACCCTCGTACACGTAAAGATGCAGATGAAATGTCCGATAAAGAAAAAATGGATGCGGGATATAAAGGAAACACATATACTATCAATGGAATGGATGGAGATTTTTAATGTATTGGTTAGTATTGGTCCTAAGTATTTCAGGCATGCCTGACATTACAATGGAAAATCAAATGGGTGGATACTTTACGTGTCAAATTGCTAAACAAAAATTTGAGGATGCCAATCCACCAAATATAATTATAAAAGGTAAAGAAAAGAAATCTAACTTTACCAGTATTGAATGTGTAAAGAAAGGAAAGTAAAATGAGAAGTTTTGTTGTAGATTGTTGGAATCACATTATGGATGCCGAGATCAATCCATTGCGTAATATTCCAGACTTACATGTAAGACACATGATCATGCAGATTTTAGCATTTATGTGGTCGGCTGTATTTGCTATTACTATTGCTGACAGCATTATGGCATTTGGAATCAGTGCCATTGCCCACGTATTGCTTGTAGCCGCTGTGGTTATTACAGTGGGAACTTTTAAGATTGCCGAACATAAGCCAAGTATGTTTCAATGGAGAAAAGATGGCTATCATTCACATGGTAGAGGTAGGATGTATACCATCTATAGAGATAAAAAAGGTATTGCTCATAAGGTGCCTTTAGATCCTAACGACCCCGGCGGAGAGCATGAGTAAAATTGTTTTTAATACGTACGACAAACATGTATTAAAACATTTTCCAATTAAACCTGCCAAAGACTTTTTACCACCTTGGTATAAAGGCATGTCAGCTGATATGGATGGTGTGCCTACGGTGGCCAAATGTATGCCAGTGCGAGACATGGTTACTGCTGGTTACATTATGCCAATGCCCTTTGAACAAAAGTGTGTGGTTGAAGAAGATCCAAAAGGCAACGAAACTGTTTCACGTGATTATCCTGTAGAACTGCCAGGACAGTTTTCAGCCAAAGTGAACCTTATGACTCATCCTTGGTCAGGACATTCGCATGAACAATGTCCTATACATATTGACGGTGCTAAAAAGAATTATTTTAAATTACAAGTACCTTGGCAAATAGTTACACCTAAGGGTTATAGTTGTTTGTTCATACAACCGTTTTACCATTTCCAAGAAAATTTTACAGTATTACCTGCTATAATTGATACTGATACAAGTGATATGATAAATCAAAATCTTCCTTGTGTACATAGAAAACATGAATTTAATATATTACCCGGAGATCCTGTTGTTCAAATTATTCCATTTAAAAGAGATGAATGGATTAGCGAACATAAATTAATAAAAAGAGACTTTTCGAGTAAAATGAATTTCTTCCTTCATAATATGTACAAACGAGCATTTCATCAGAAAAAGTCATTTAAATAGATTGACTTTTATAAATGTTTACTATATAGTGTTACTAAGATTAATTTTTCCAGGAGATTTTAATGGCAAAAAGAAAGCAACCAAAGTTTTACAAAACTAAATCTGTTGAACCTAAATGGGAACCTGGTGAAGAACTTACTGGGGAACAGTATAGCAGAAGAATGCATGCCGCAACAGAACATTACAGAATGGACTTTAAAACGGATGCTTATAAAAAATGGATTATTGAATATGTAAAAAAGTCTGAAAAATGGAAAGGGCAATTAAAAACTATTTCCAAATGTCCGGACAGAGAATTTAGATCATCATTGGGTGGATTATGCAGACTTGCCAATGTTGGTTGTCCTGATTACTATGAACCTTATGCTGAATATTGGAAAGGTTTAGCAGGAACAATGGGCGAGATCACTCCACGATCAGAAACAATAGACAAATGGCTTCAAGAATTAGTTGACATAGGTAGTTCTATTAAAAAGACAGAAGAAAAGAAAAAAGAAGCTGAAGAGAAAAAGGGTAAGGTATACAAGCCAAGTATAAAAGAAAGAATACACGAACAAGCATGTTTACAATCAGAAGCAATAGAAGATTGGCTTGAAAAATGGCAGACCGATTGTGCTAAATTCAAATCTGATGATTTTAAATTTGCTAGACACTTCAGTTCTACAAAAGTTACACAAGCTCACGCAAGAGTATTGCTTGGTTGGTATGAACCAGTAGCAAAAGAATTACATGAGCTTTTGAATCCTCCTACTAAGGCAGAACTGAATAGAATGACTGAACAGGAACAGGATCATGTTGATCAGCTTGTAGAAGGCTACAGAATTTATGATAAAAAAGACATCAAGAAGTTGTACGATGCTTACGGAAATCTGATTGGTGCTCTTAATGTTGTAATTGAAGCAAGTAAAGCAAATAGAAAAACACGAAAAAGAGCTCCTAAGAGTAAGGAAAAAATTGTACAGAAGTTAAAATACAAGTCTACTGATGATAAGTTTCATTTAGCAAGTATCAATCCTATAGATGTTGTAGGTAGTAATGAGCTATGGGTGTTTAATACTAAAACAAGGAAGATAGGAAAATATGTAGCATCTAACGTAGATCCTCTGGGTCAAGAGCGTGAAGGAAGCGGATTGAGTGTTAAAGGGACAACTATTACTGGATTCAAGGAATCGCAAAGCATACAGAAAACTATCCGAAAACCTGAAGAAAAATTGAAAGAATTTCATGCCGCAGGTAAGGTTAAATTACGCACATTCTTAGAAGATATAAATGCTGTCGAAATAAAACTTAATGGTAGAATAAATTCTGAAACTATTCTTCTCAAGGCAGTAAGATAAATACATACATGAGCCAGATTACAAACATACGAGAGAGCCTTGCGAAACTATCGTCAGCGTTACAAACAATAGCAGAAACGGATACTCCTGCTGTGCCAGAAGCTACTTTAAATAGCATTAGCGGTAATGCTATACATGGTGGTAAAATTACACTACTTAGAAGCACAGGAATTAGAGATCAAGCAACAAGAACATCTTTGTTAGTAGAAGATGATCAGATCACTGTTGGCACAATAGATACAGACAATGTGTTAGGTGACTTGAATATTGAAAATGATCTTACTGTAGGCGGTGAAATTAAAGCTGATAGAATTACGGTTAAAGAAACATTTTCAGAACAAAAACACACAACTTCATTAGATTTTCAAGTTGAGAGCGATTCAAGATTAATTGGATTACAGTGGAGAAAAAAAGGTGAAGCAACAAAACAAATTGTGTGGAGAGATGACAGATTTTACATTACAGACAATGTTGATATGCACAGAGATAAGTCTTACAACATTGATAACATTCCAGTATTGAGCCTAGATTCTTTAGGCACAACTGTACAAAAGAGTAATTTAACCAGTGTAGGACGTCTTGTAAATCTTCAAACAGATGGAGATTTGACAGTAGACGATTACATTTTCTATGAAAGTGGTACTATGCGTTTGGGATTAGGGACAGAAGCTCCTAATGCCACTTTAAGTGTCTCAAGTAACGAAGCAGAGTTTATAGTAGATCCAGACTTTGATCATCTAAGAGTTGGAGCATGGACTACAAGTAAAATGTCCTTGATTACAGATAACAAGGAAAGAATTACAATTAAAGAACACGGCGGAGTTGAAGTAAAAGGCAAGTTAGGTGTTAACACGGCTTATCCTGGAGAAGATGTTGATTTAGAAGTAAATGGAGATATAAGGTTTAATTCTAAAAAACTTTCTGTAGGACATGAACAACCAGAAACAGGCAATTACAATAAAGGCGACATACAATACAACACACAACCAACTCCGGGAGGATGGATTGGATGGGTTTGTGTTGAAAGTGGAAATCCAGGTGTTTGGAAAAGATTTGGAGCAATAGAAAAATGAAACTTTTTAACATAGACAAACAAACTATCGGAGATATAAAGCAAGGTTTAGACAACCTCTCAAACTGGTTGCTTGAGATAGAAACTGTTGTAGGTGGATCTAATTCTAAATTATCAGTAGATGCCACAGGCAAAATTACTTTATCAAGCAAAACTATCATAAGCGGTAACCTAGGAATAGGTGTATCCAATGTACCAGATGATCTTTCAATTCAAACTGAATTACCTGTAAAATTTCAAGGCAAACGTTTTGAAGTTAATAACAAAATTCCAACCATAGGGCTATATAACAAGGGCGATATCGTATGGAGCGATGATCCAAAGCCTAACGGCAATGTAGGATGGATTTGTATTAGGACAGGTTCTCCAGGTGAATGGAGACCATTTGGGAATATTGGTGGATGAAAAATAAAAAAAATATAAACAAACATGTTAAAATTTGGTACACAATAGGACGCATTGCTCCTTTGGGTGCTTTATTTCTCTTGTGTATAGCACTTGTATTTGACGTAGAAGGTTGGCTAGAATGGCTTCTTTGTGGCATAGGTGCTTTGTTTGCCATCATAGCTTTCACATGGTGGTGGTGGGTGTTAGACACAGTACGAGCTCTCTTTTCAATGCTAGAACATGCTAATGATAGATTCAGAGAAATACTAGAAGATTTAAAAGGTTTGAAGCAGGATCTAAATGATAGTCCTAGGAAACGGAACAAGTCGAAAAAAGATAAATCTTAATTCTATACCAGGTCCCAAAATAGGTTGTAACGCAATTATTAGGGATTATGATGTAGACTATCTAGTCTGTTGTGACAAAAGAATGGTCAAACAAGCTCTTGCTTCTAATTACTCTCCTGTATACACAAGGCAAAGATGGGTAACAGACTTTCCTGAAGGATCAGTAATATCATTACCAGAACTACCCTACGAGGGTAATGATCGTAGAGACGATCCTTTTAACTGGGGCAGTGGTCCATATGCTGTCCTGTTAGCAACGAAAGAATCTAAATATATTAAGTTAGTCGGATTCGACCTTTACGGCACAAAGGAAGGCACACTCAATAACGTATATGCAGAAACAGATGGATACAAGTCCTTATACGAAGAAGCAGTAGATTGGAGTTATTGGGTTTACCAAATAGGAAAGATTATTGAACATAACCAAGATAAGTTCTTTCATTTTTACAATTTGGAGGATTGGTTATGTCCAAAACAATGGAACTTTGATAATTTAAAGGTTGACAATATTAACAATTTGTAATATAATATAAACAAACTAAAAGGTGCGAAATGGCAAATTATTTTTCTACAAAAACATACGGACATAACATAGGTCTGTCAGCAGTATTTAGGCAACCAAACGCAGATCATTCACATTGTCATCTGTTACATGGATACAGTTTACAATTTAAATTTACTTTTGGTTGTTCAAATCTTGATAATAAGAATTGGGCAGTAGACTTTGGCGGATTGAAGCCGTTGAAGGCATGGCTTGAAGATAACTTTGATCACAAAACTTGTGTTGACATAAATGATCCACACAAACAAGACTTCTATGATTTACAAGATAAGGATCTTTGTGAAGTAAGAGAGTTTGATGGTGTTGGAGCAGAAAAGTTTGCGGAACATGCTTGGCGTTTTGCTGACAAGCTAGTACGTGAAATGAGCGACGGACGTTGCTGGTGCGAATCTTGTGAGTGTGCTGAACATGGAGCCAATTCGGCTATATATACTCCATTCTCAACACAGCGAATGAGTTTTGCCGATGGCAAAGATTGATAAGTCAAAATATACAAAAGCAGAATGGAAAGTTGTCCGCGAAGCGAGACGCAAACAAAAATCTATTGAAAGAGCACAAAAGGCAGAGAAGAAGCTAAAAGAATCAAAAGACACAGAAAGAACAGTTAACATAGCAGTTAACAACAATCCACCTACAAATAAGGCGAAAAATTACATAGTTTGTTTGAAACATGGAAGTAAATATGGTGCTGAATATGTAAACAATCTGTATAATATGACTCGCAGGCATTGTACTGTTCCACATGAATTTGTCTGTTTTACAGATGACATCAGAGACATCAATCCACACGTACATATGATTCCATTGAAGCCGGGCAATGGATTATCTGGTTGGTGGTATAAGCCTTTGTTCTTTGACAAAGATTTGCCTATTACAGGAAACATATTGTATTTTGATCTAGATATAGTTATACACGATAACATTGATAAGTTGTTTACTTACAACGAAGGTAAGTTTTTAATTTGTAGGGACTTTAATAGGAGTATCAGGCACGACTGGAATAGAATGAATAGTAGTGTGTTTAGATTACACACAGGATCTTTACCTTTTGTTTATGATAATTTTATTAAAGAAGCTCCTCTACATATAAGAAAATTTCATGGAGATCAAGATTGGATTTTTGATCAATTAAAAGACAAGAAAAACATATGGCAGTTTTGGCCTGATCACTGGATACAAAGTTACAAATGGGAGATGAGAGATAGGAATGATCTTGAACGTGCTCACGGAAGGAGAAACTTCAAACGAAAAGCAGAACCTAAAATACCTAACGAATGTTCTGTAGCAGTATTCCATGGTGAACCTCATCCTCATCAAGTAGAAGATGATTGGGTAAAGGAGAACTGGAGATGAGCGGCCAAAGACGTTTTTTAAAAATGTGGGCAAGAACCGTAGGTATGCCTATAGGAATAAATGATGAAGATAAACCTGAATTTTTACCAATACCACAGACCGATGTTAAGAGAGCATTATTATTTAGAACATTTTGGATTGTTTTACATGTGGTAACCTGTTGTATGATAATAGCAGGAAACGGAAGGATGTTAGATATATGGTAGACAAATTTATTTTTGATGTGGACGGAACATTGACACCTAGTAGACAACAGATAGACATGGACTTTGCTGTGTTCTTTACTGATTTCTGTGCCGAACACGATGTTTATTTGGTTACAGGTAGTGATAGAGAAAAAACTATAGAACAAGTAGGAGAAGAAATATACAGCCTATCAAAAAGATCTTATAATTGTTCAGGCAGTGATGTTTGGCAAGGAAATGAAAACTTATATACAAGTGATTGGCAAATACCTAAGGAAGCAGAAGATTGGTTACGTGCTGAATGTAGGGTGAGCGAATTTCCTTTACGCACAGGCTTACATGTAGAAAAACGCCCTGGTATGGTAAACTTCAGTGTAGTGGGCAGAAATGCTACATTAGGTGAAAGAAAAATGTATGTTGAGTTTGATACTGAAACAAAAGAAAGAATCCGCATAGCACGAGATTTCCAAATGCTGTTTCCTGCGATACAAGCAGTGGTAGGTGGAGAAACAGGTATTGATATATTTCCTAGAGGAAAAGATAAAAGCCAAATTGTAGATGATTTTGAGCAAAATGATATCTTACATTTTTTTGGTGATAGAATGGATCCAGCCGGAAATGATTATCCTTTGAAAAAAGTTATCATTGACAATGATCTAGGAATGTGTTATAGTGTTAAAGATTGGAAACATACATGGAAGTTATTAAAAGAACATGACTAAACGTATAGGATTCGCTTGTAAATATATGCATCCGGATCAAACACAAAAGAAAAAATTACTTGAAGAGATTCAACGTCCACTAAATACCCGTAGCACAACAGTTGCTTGGTTGAACAGGCAAACAAAAGAAGTTGCTGAAGAACGTTTGTGGGATATCATGGTCCACAACATAAAAAGTTATTACAACCTGATCGAGTATGTAGGAGGATTAGACAATGGGTTACGAATGGTTAGGCTTGGCAGTGATGTCCTGCCTGTTTACACTGAGCCTACTTGGAGTTATTTTTGGCGTAAAGATGATGTCAGAGAGTATTGCGAAAAGCATTTCGGGCCAGTCGGTGACCTTGCGAGAAAGTTGGATGTCCGGCTTTCTATGCACCCTGGTCAGTTTACTGTGTTGGCATCTGATAACCCAGACATAGTAGAAAGAAGCATAGAGGAGTTTGAATATCATGTTGATGTCGCCAGATGGATGGGCTTCGGCCAGCAATACCAAGATTTTAAGATCAATGTCCACATCTCCGGCCGTAAGGGTCCAGCCGGTATCATCGACGTCCACCCAAGACTATCTCCGGAGGCGAGAAACACAATTACAATCGAAAACGACGAAAACTCGTGGGGTATCGAAGCAAGTCTTGAGTTACGAAAACACCTCGCATTGGTTCTCGACATACACCACCACTGGGTCAAAACAGGTGAATATATACTGCCCACCGACGATAGATTTTCTCGCATAATAGACAGCTGGCGAGGAGTTCGTCCTGTCATACACTATTCCGTATCACGTGAAGATTTACTAATAGGACATAATACAAATACATTGCCCAACATGGAAGAACTACTTGAACAAGGATTCAAGAAACAAAAACTGAGAGCTCACAGTGATTACATGTGGAACACAGCAGTAAATGATTGGGCATTATCCTTCAATGAAACAGCTGATATTATGGTAGAATCTAAAGCAAAGAACCTTGCTAGCCAAAAGCTATTTGAATCTAGCATAAATACAGTATGCGTTTAGTAGAATTTGATAAATGTAAAAGAACTAAAGCTAAAGTTTGTCAGTGTGAATCCTTGAAACAGGTTTCAGAAGACACTGATCAGCCAGTGGTAGCAGTTTCTGATTTAATACATTCAGAAGAAGTTAAAGGTACCATAATCTTCATGCAGAAACCAGGTACACCAACTCTTATAAAGGGTAAAGTTACAGGATTGAAACCTGGAGAGCATGGTTTCCACATACACGAATACGGCGATCTAAGTCGTGGTTGCGAATCAGCAGGGGCTCATTACGATCCCGATGGTGTTGATCATGGTAGCCTCGAAAACGGCCATGTAGGCGACTTAGGTAATGTAACAGCTAATGAGGATGGGATTGCTGAGTTTACTATAAAGGCTGATAGAGTAGACTTAATTGGTGATCGTAGTGTTGTTGGCAGAGCTGTTGTAGTACACGCAGATGTGGATGACTTAGGTAAAGGTGGCGACGAAGAAAGCCTTAAAACAGGCAATGCTGGTGATAGATTAGCATGTGGCGTCATAACCTTAACACAAGGAGAAAACACATGATCAAAAAATGGATTAATGATCGAAAAAGCGAAAGAACATCTTGGGACGGAGCTGTTCTAATCATAATGGGACTATTAGTATTATTTCTTTCCCCATTAGCTAAGATTGCCGCAGGTTGTGCTATAGCCTACGGTGCTTGGACTATTTGGAAGAAAGGCTAAAGTTCATCAATAGTGATCCCAGAATCAACTTTAATATTTAATTTGTTTCTTTGCTCTACACCTTTTCGTTGAGCGAAACGTTTAGGATCACAACTAGGGCAAACGTGGACATAAAAGTCGTCAAGACGTTTAGGATCCACTTTGCCCTTTTCTCTTTTAAATTCTTGATGACACTCATCACATTCAAAAACGGCATAACTACGTATGCGCCTGTAAGGATGTGACTTGCCGGTTTTACTTTTCCTTACGTAAAAACGTATTTCTTTTTCAATTCTTTTGAACATATAGTATTTATTTACGTTAGGATTACAAAATATAACATAAATACTTAGGAGATGGTAATGACAA
>Ga0163110_10001222_pt1 | contig 13034 bp, 8 predicted proteins | sample CRUFie1St17metaG_FD_108703 | JGI IMG/M metagenome (GOLD analysis project Ga0163110, IMG submission 108703) | Marine microbial communities from the Costa Rica Dome - CRUD Field 142mm St17 metaG | ecosystem: Environmental > Aquatic > Marine > Oceanic > Photic zone | place: Costa Rica: the Eastern...
AAAATTTACAACTATACTGCAAGGGCGAGAGCTTACACAATACTAGCAACATGGCCGGAGAAATCAGGAGGGATCATGACCAACAATGATCATGGCGGCAGAAAGGAAGCTACTGGTGTTTGGGCGTGGAAAATGGACACCCTCCAGCCAGGTGAAAATATCACTCTTACCTACAGTCTCGATGGCTTAGAAAAAGGCGATTGGACAGAAACCGATGTATTCTATCGAGGTAGTCAAGAGATTATTGGCGCTATGAAAATGGATGAAAAATATCTCGAGGAGATTCGTAACCAAGAAAAAATATTACGAGATTTGAATTCTGCTCCACAGGAGGTCATTGAGACACCCGAAGCCAATGAGAAAACTGATGATACTAACATTCCAATTCCTGAACCAGCAGTAAGACCGCCCACTGGACAATCGACATTGTTTGGAGGTGAACAATGATGACTGCTAGGATGACTGCAAGTGAAACAAAGTCAGCAATGCAGTTGGTGGTCTCTGAGATGTATGATAAAATCGTCAAGGGTGAACCACCTACCATGACACTGCCAGTGAGAACAAAGAATAACATCGGGTTTGATCGCAAACTCGGAGTTTACAAGTATGGCAAAAATAAATCTGTAAGAGACGCAACCAGCCTAGGTTCTGCAAAGCAGTTGCTCAGAGCACTACACGTCATAGAATTTATTGAGGATATGATTGATTCAGGAAAATCATCAACACTGAGAGAAATGTACTACATTTCAGAAAGCTGGGGGCTGGGTAAGTTTGGCAGCCAAAATGAATCAAATAATCTCGCAGAAGATTTAGAAATTGTAACAAAATGTTTGCGTGAAGATTTCAAACTCAGACCTGAGGAAGACGGGGCGAGGATAATTGGCAACCTTACCCTACAAGAGCGAAACAGGCGTGGTGAATGGATGCGCATCAATGCGCGTGATGATGTTGGAGATTCTGGATATGGGGTTCCATACAATGTCGAACTGGAAAAGATCGAATTCTTAGAGCATGATATTAATTTCATTATGGCCATTGAAACAGGTGGTATGTTTGACAGATTAGTTGAAAATGGTTTTGATGAGGATTACAAGTGCGGCTTACTGCATCTCAAGGGGCAACCAGCTAGGTCGACAAGGCGAATTATCAAAAGAATGAGCGAAGAGTGGGACTTGCCAGTAGTAGTGTTTCTCGACGGTGACCCTTGGTCTTTCAGAATATTCGCTTCTATCGCTTACGGTGCGATTAAGACTGCGCATATATCAGAATATCTTGCCACTCCAAGTGCGACTTATCTAGGTATCACCTCAGACGATATCGTAGCATATGATTTGCCAAGTGACGACCTCTCAAAGAAGGATATTGAGGCGCTTAATGCTGAGTTGTCGGACCCTAGATTTGCAGATTCTTGGTGGCAAGATCAGATTAACATGATGTTGGAATTGGGCAAGAAGGCTGAGCAGCAATCACTTGCTAAGTATGGTCTAGACTTCGTAACAGATACTTATCTACCAGAGAAACTAGCAGAATTGGGTCTCGCATAACCGTACAAGCATTGATGGGGGACTTCAGCCGAGGATTATACATGGCGCAAACTAAATCCAACCCTTGGGCAGTGCGTATTGCTGTTGCTGGGTTGGTTTTTCTGGTGCTTGGTGCTGGTGCTATATTCGCCAATATGGAGCAAATTGACGAGGCATCAAGTCCGAAGAAAATCAATGAAGCGGCAATCACTGGAAGCGGTGCAGAAACCGTCGACTTGAGTGCGAGTTGTTACTCAGCAGTAGTTATCTCTAACGACATTTCAAATGTTAGTCTTTTGAAGATGAGTGGCTCAAATGTCGTCGGTGACGCGCTTGAATCAACCAAATGTAAAACAGACTGGACGCCGATGGACTCTGACGGTAGTAGTTTTACCATAATCAAAGAGTGGGATATTACCGAAGCAGGCGAGTATGTCTTAGAAGTTGAATGTGAATCAAATTGCGAAAACTCAACCCTTTGGTTAGTTGATGCAACAAGTGCTCAATGGATGCTCCTTGAACAACCAGCGCTAGTGTTTGGCGGTGCTGCGTGTTGTATTGGAATCCTTATCTTACCGCTGGCTGGCATACTATACCTCACCAACAAAGATGGTACTGGACCGAAAGTGATGATGGTGGGAGCGGACGGTCAAATGATGCCAGTTACTGACTTGACACCAGAAAACATCGCAAATTTGCAGCAGCAAGCTGAAAAAGTTGACAACCCATTTGCCGATACAGGCATTACTGAATCACAAGAGTTTGTCGATGGGAGTGAAGATGTGCAAAAAGGCGCTCTACTAACCACGGATCAAGTCTTTGCCCTGATGAAAGGTGACGTCCATGAAGCGCAGAATAGAGTTGCCGATCCGTTTGCAGATTACAATAAAATTCGCCAGCCAGAGGTCAAACCCAAAGCAACCAATACCAAAGAAATCGCTTCGTGGGACGAGGGAGGGGCCTACTCAGCACCAACAAGCGAGCAAACTGAGTCTAAATCTACCAATACGGCGCAAAAACCGGTAGTGAAAAAGTCAGATAGCAAACCAAATGCTTGGAAAGACTGGGATGAAAACTAGGTGTTAGCATGAGAAAATATGTTGCGATTGCAATAACCATTCTAGGAGCGTTGTTAGTGCTATTCTCTTCACTCGGTATTACTCAACAATTGAGTGAGGCGGATACGGTTGAAGCAATGCTGCCCCCGTGTACTGTTGAGGATGGCGTACCATTTGTTGGTGAAGATGAAGTAACATGTTACTGGGGTATGTCCGGAGAGGTTCTAGAAATACCTGCTGAAGCCATAGCAGCCAATGTAGATGTTGAAATTTCATGGACTAAATCAGGAGTGTGGATTGGAATCGCTGAAGCGAGTGAAGCCGACAAATGTGAACTGAAAGGAGATTACTACGAGTGTCAAAAGGAATCTGTGAACATGATTGCTGGGGGCCCGAACTCCAACGGTAAAATTACTTGGCAACCAGTTCCCGGAGAATATCGATTTGTTGCCGGAGGTGATGATTCTCAAACCTTGCAACAATTTGACGTCGATTGGAATTATGAAGCATCGTTGAAATCAACATTAGCAATTTTCCTGCTTTTCGTCGGTCTAAGTCTGGCGGCCACGGGTGCAGTATTCTGGTATAGAATGTAGAAAACTGATTTTGAAAAGGTTCATCAATTAGTGAACCTTAGGTTATGCAATATGGCAGATATTGATTATGCCCTGCGCTTGCTGCAGAATAAAGTTAGAAGACAAATTCTGGAGAGATTGGTTAGAGAACCGCATTACCCGATGCAGTTAGCCGAATTAATTGGTGTAAGCCAACAAGCTATCAAAAAACATCTAAAAGAACTAGAACAAGGTGATTTCGTCACCAAATTGCAGGTCCCAAGCGAAAAAGGCGGACCGCCAAGAACTATCTACACCGTGCAAGAAGCGCTCTCAATTAGAATCGATTTAGGGCCAGACTTATTCAATTGTGAGCAACGTAAACTGCCTTCTGGAGGCCCGATGAGGCTATCTAATAAATTGCCAAAAGATACACACAACGTCGCTGAATTGGTTAGTGGTAGAAAGCGTATCTCGGTCAGTGAGGGTGTTGGCTATCTTGGTGAATTAAACCAAGTTATTGAAAGGCTTGACAACGAACGAGACGCATTAATAGCCCTGCATCAACACATACGTAATCGAATATCTCAGGGCGTAGATTCAGATTTCCAGCAATATGAAGAAAGAGCGATGATACACTCGATTATCGAAGCACCTGAAAAGCGTCTTGATCTCGATTTACTCAGCAAAGAGTTGCAACTCGGTCAGCGACAGGTCTCCGAACTACTCGATGAAGTAAGAGCAAAATTACAACGGCAAATATCGCAACGTGCGGGCCACGTAATCGTCACGCCGGAAAATTCCGACCTGTACTGGTGGCTAGGCGACTACAAAAAGTAGCCTGGATAATCTCAATCTTCTGAATCGAGAACTGATATTAGCGAAGATTGTTCAGCAATGCGCTTCTTGACTTCCTCTCTTCTAGCCTTGCCGACAAAGTAAACCACACCAAGTAGTGACAAGGTAAGCAATATCACCACGAATGGTAATGCGGTCTTGCCGACTATTTGGCCTGCCACATCGAAGAATGGGCTAGGTGATTCAAGAGGCTCTGATACCGCCATGATGTTATTTGTTTCACTACCCTCGACAATTTCATTCATGGGGTCAACTACGACATATACTCCCTTACTACCTGCGACTACCGGGTATAGCAGATAGATTTCAATCTCCTTTGCATCCTCTGTTGCATCAGGTGCAAGTAAAGCCCCGACAACTTGGCGCATGACTATGCTATCTTCCTCGCAACCGTTGCGCTTGATATCCTTGATGATCGATTGGCTGTTCACATCGTCGTACTGGCACAGGACAATTTCGATGTCTGTTGCGTGGGTATTACCCACATTTTGCAACGTTATGCCGATTGGAATTGTCGAGTCTATTTCTGCACTGTATTGAGAAACGATGATTTCCTTGATAACGAGGTCTGGCGCCTTCAGGCTTAGTGTTACAATAAACTCGTTGCTATCGAGGTTTTCTCCCTGCCACGATGGTGACGAATCAAAGTCTCCACCTTCGGTCATATCTCCAGCACTAGATACTACCTTTAGTCCAACATTACGCGTATCAAGTTTAGCAGTGGTAGATATTTTGACCACAGCAATCATTTCAATAGTCTGGTATGGAGCCATTTGTGGCATCATGTAAACGCCGTTTGGCTCAATATATGCACACCTTACTGATTCCTGCTGTTCACTGATTGATGCGTAATATGCGTCCATTTCTAGCTGGCTTGCATCCTCTGCTGGCATTGCATCGGTAATGACAACGCATGGCTCATCAACGCTCAAATCGTTGCTGATTTTCTTAATGGTACGCCATTCTACAGACCACCCTTCGAGCGAGCCCATACCAGGTAATTCGCTCCACACGATGTCGTTACCCTGTGATTGTGCAGTGTGGTTGTCTAATGTTGGCCAATCATGGACATTGCCATTGTTGGTAATGTTCACTGCAAAACTAACGATTTTACCGGGCGCCGATACTTTCACTGGATTATCGACTGTTGGATCCATGGTGATTTCCATATCATAGAACTCGTTTACATAAACATACAAGAAATCGACATCCCTTTCTCTAGTTAGCCTGTTGTCTTCATTTGGATAAGCTTCTTCGGAAAGCGTCTTGAATTCTACAACATACAAACCTGCTCCAATATCAAATTCTGGAACATTCATTAGGACATCAAAGGTTTGATCTGAATCTCGGTCCAATTCTTCAAGGCTCTCCCGTGGTATGACAATGTCCCAGTGACCTGTTCTGACAGGAACACCTGTCGGGTCTATGACTGTGGTAAGACGGAAGTCAAATCTGTCTGGACCATTGCCGTTGTTGGTTGTGGTTACTGGAAGGACGAGGTTCTCACCTGGATTTACTGCTATCGCAGAGATTGGATTACCGTTCGAATCTGTTGTTGAGATGATTCTATCCGCCTCACGTTCAATTTGTGTATCTAGGTTATACTCATGGATTACGTTGACAGTGTAGCGCCCGGAATCGGACACCTTTTGGTAGCCTTCGAGATTGGCTTGCAAAGTAAAGCTCTTTGAGCCAATACTTGCATCATCTGGGACACAGACATTCACTCTAACCATCCAAGTTCTGAAGGTGGTCCCCGCGTCGAGCTTCCATTCAATCGGCATTCCGAGTGTCGCTTCTGAGCCTCCCGGTGTTTGCGAGAAATCGATGTCTAGTACCCAGTTTGATTCTCGCCAGGTTGACTCATCAATATCATCTGGTTGGGTTTCTGGAGCGCCCGGCGTGCTGAATATTAGGTTACCAGATTCGAAATTCTTGGTTACATCTTGTTCAAAAGTATGGCATTCACCAGCCTTGACTTCAACCTCACTTTCATCAGGCAGCAATTCTTCAAACACGATGTTGCCTTCAGACTGTATTGATACGAATATGCCAAGTTCAAGGATATCGTATGTTCCTTTGTCTACTGATTTGATTGGTTCACCTTCAGACCATCCCTTGAGATAGATAACGAAAGCACCTGGGTCCTCTGTGGATGGAACTTTGACTGTCAGTATCTTAGTTGTTGATTTACCGGGATCAAGCTCGACTCTGAGCGGGAATGTTATCTCCCATCCAAATGGTAACAACCACTCTTGTTGTCCCTCTAGAGTATTCGGGTCCCAGAATAGGAAACTATCCTGGACGTTGCCGGTATTTGTTATCGTAATAGAGAATGTTGCTTGGCTACCTTGCTCAATATCTTGAACACTCAATGAGGTATCAAGACTGATTCCGTGCACCACATCCATCAGTGTGAGAGTTGTTAAGTCAGACCTAATTGCTGGGTCTTTGTAGGATTTTGCCGTGACCACTATCTGTGCTAGTTCATCTTCGTTTGCTTGATAGATTGTTGGAGCTTGTACGCGGAGGTAGAAGTTAATGAATTCGCCACCCTTGAGGAATATTGGCGTTGTTGGAGTAATCTGGGTTTGATTTTCTGAGAAGAAGATCTGTGCTGTCCAATTCTGCGGAACGCCGGTAATGTTGAGACCGTAAGTATCGGCAACCAAATCAATATCTCCTGGTGTTGAGTTGTTCATTGTCATGTTGTACAATGTCTGCTCGCCTGGTTCAATAACGTGATAGAAGGTTTCTCCCAATTCTAATTCAACATCGACTTGCCCTGTGAGAACGTGCGAATAACAAATAGTGAATGCTCCGTTTTGCTCGTCATTACACTTGTTTCGGTCAGACCAGCCAACGTGGGCTCCACTGCCTAAATCGTTAGCAAAGGCTGGAGGCATACCGATTTCAGGTCGGCCTGCGGTGTCAGTGCCCAGTTTGTTACTTGCCCAACTGGTTATCGATACAATCTCCCACGGATCAAGAGCGAACTCACCAAGACCGGTTAAATCGGTTTGATTGAGACGGGTATATTGTACCTCTTCGCCAGCTGTCACGTTTGCAGAATCAACCCAAGCAATGTGGACATTATTTTGTTCATCGGTTAACAGTGATGGGAAAATTGAATGTCCTGACCACGGGCGATTGTTGGCTAGTCCGTCTAAGCCTTCTACATTTGAAATCGCAGTGTCTTGTATTTTCTTGATTGCATAGGTTGACAAACCTTCTTCTGCTCCGTCGAATGCACCAGCACCCTGTAATCTTAACTTAGTGTAGTAGACTTCATAATTTGCCGATTTTTCAAAGCCGTAATCTCTAGCGTCCATCCACGCAATGTGGGTGTTACCCTGCATGTCGACGCCTATCGATGGGTGGAATGAGTATGCGTCGTCGATGGTGATTCTAGTATCATTAACAACTACCAAATGGCCAGTTTCCGCTGGCCCTGTGTCTTCAACATAGCCACCATTAGCAACGGAGTGTCCTGACGCTCCCGGTGTCCATGTTGGGTCATTGTTCATCTTAGCATATGGATCAAGAACTGTCATGTATATCTCACGAGAGTTGTTAGTAGCGACATATACCATCGCTTCAACCAAGAGTGCCATGGCTCCAGCACCCCCACTACCGGATGGGAATTCATACGCTTGACCGCCAGCATTGACATTGCCAGGATTGTTAGTTGGGTCTGAACCAGGACAGTTCCTTGGTTGGGTTGAGACTACACCATTGGGGCACTTTACTAGGTCTAAGAAGTGAGACTGAATGTTACCTGCACCGCCATATCCTTGACCATAAAGACCGATTGGTATTACTCCTGCCCTGACACAGCTGTCGTGAGCTTCGCTAATTGAGTTAATATCATCTGCCTGCTGGGATGGGTCACCATCCTTTGGCCCTTCATCAGAGACCGGCAAGACAATCTTAGTGGCGTTTGGATTCCACTTGTGGTTAGCGCCACCGGCTAATGGACTACCTGGGACATTGTCGTTTGCGTCACGCCATGAAAGACACGCCCAGTTGGTTCCCGGGCCCCAATCTTCACCTGAACTGCCTGAATATGGATTGCCGTTGTAGACGGTTGTCGATAGTGTCCTGATACCGCCTGAATCATCGCCATCGCCCAATGGTGTTGAACGAGGTCCAGCATTCTGATTGTATCCGGCACAGTCCCCACTATCGGCAGCGGACGGTAAACCAAAGCCGCCATCAAGGCCATAGATGGTTTCGTAAACAGTCATGTTAGCAACCTCAAGCAGCGGCTTGATACCCTCGAAAGATGATCCATCTGAGAATGATCCTCCGTAAATAACGGTGCAAACGTCAGCCCACTCGGAATACATAGAACCCGATGTATCGATAACGAATACAAGCTCTACCTTGCCTCCTCGAGTATCATCCCAAGCGATTTGAACTTGGTCATTAGCATCGACTACGATATCGGGATGTCCCTTGTGACCGATGATTGGAGTTAGTAAAGTATCATCGAATAGAGTAATGACGTCCTGCGTAACGAAATCAGGCTGAATCATCGAGTAGTAAACCTGAGGCTGATTGAAGAATTTCTCTAATTCGTCATACTCGTCTTCCCAAGCAATGTGAATATTACCCTGTGAATCGACATCTATCGATGGCCAATCCCGATCTTGAGCTCGCTGTGAAATTATTGTATCATCGATACCGGTAATTGCACCATCAGTCGAGGTCTGCCCGTTGAATGGTTGAATCTTGTATGGACTCAGTGCGGTATACATTATCTTGTGAGTTCCGGACTTATCAGTCCAAACAATGTGGATGTTATCGTCATCATCAGCTACAACATCTGGATGCCAAATCTTATGGATACCTGGGTTAGTAATTTGGGTGGCGTCAATCAGTATTTCACCATTACTTGCCAACATGGAATAGTATAGGTGAAGATTATTTCTAGCCCATATGATGTGGACATTGCCCTGACTATCGCCAACAATTGCTGTCTGAGTATCAGAGGCTGAGCCTCCATCGACGATTTGCTGTGGCTCGGTAATAACCACAGTATTGGCTTCGGCAAAATCACTCGCGATTACCATTCCTGATAGAACTGATAACAACATTATTGACACTAAACTTACGGATTTGAATGCTTGGCTCATGGACAATCCTCTCTTACGACACATAAACTAGATTTTCATGATACTTAACTACGACCCTTTCAGGTCATATTTTACATGTCTGGATTAAGCCCATTCTGATGGGTCAAAACTGGTGCCAAATGACATTTTTTCATCGAATTCAACTTCAATACTCTCTTGCTCCGTTGGTTTGGAGTGTGAAGGTTCAGCACGGGCGGATTTACTCTTTTCCCAATCATCAACCGGGCCCGGTTTGCCGACACCCGGCCCGTAGGAATATTTAATCTCGTGAATGATACCAAGTTTCGCCAGCCACAATCTTCGAAGTGAGTGCATAAATTCATTCTTAGTGATACCATCAAACCATATCGGCAAACTCACATTGAATGCTTGTAATGGCCCGGGTTTCTTGTTGCTTTTGTGTCCCATGTGAATGCCCCAGTCAACAGCGGAATTGATTAATTGTAAGCGTGCTTCGTGAATCCATTCTGCCCAGCCGTCTTTGTCTTCTTGCATATGTTTAGCCATCTCATCTTGTTGGCCCTCATCAACTCTGGTCATACTAGAAATCGCAACAAGGTCACGGTTTTTTGGTACCACCACAGCAAACATATGCCCTTGTTTACCTTGTGGATATTTGATTAGCACATGGGTGTGAGCACGCGGGTCGTTCTGTTCTTTGACAAACAACCTCTCCTCATCTAGCCACTTCCTGACCAATGATACAACCTCATTGGGTGTCATGTGTAGCGCGAATAACTCATCCTGTTTGAATCAAACCCAAAAATCAATCCGAACCCGACAAATCTTGTTGCAACTCGGCGATTAATTCGAATAACTCCTGTTTGTCGCTGTTGGAAACCTTTTGCTTCCTGTAGTAACCGCGCAAATCAACATAATCATCCCAAACAAGCGAGAATAGTCTGCCAGTAAAAAGGGATATTGGAAACATAAGTAACCACATTAAGCCACAAGCTACCAAAATCTCCGTGGTCGATGTCCCTATGGATTCTGTCCACTCAAATCCGGAAATTTCTGCGATTGAGCCCGCCTGCCAATACATCAATGCGACGAGAATTACAGAGGATATCGGCCAGATTATAATCGAGCCGAACATCGCAGCTAAGAACTGATATGAGGTTCTAGCATCTATTCCTTCATCGGTTGAATCTCCTAAGACTCGCCCCAAAATCATCTGTGGTAGAAGTGAGATTATGAATATCGGTAATAGTGTCAAAAACAACATACTTCGCGCAGCAGACAAGGGAATTTTAGCGATATTGGGGGTAGCAAAGCCGGTCAAATTTCGGTTGATATCCCTGCCGTCCAAGCCATTACGGTGAAGGATTTCAGCCGCTTTTTCTGAGTTCTTTACTACTGGATTGACTATTCTTTCCGGCTGTAGGTCATCGCCTTCTTGGGTTTTGAATTCATCAGCGTATTGGTCTCTAAATTGACGAGCCAAAAGCACCTCTTCCCGCCAGGATGTCGGTGGCTTTGATTCCATTCTTCCTTTGATGTGACCTAGTAGATGTAAACCACGATACTCGTCCCATGAATACGTATTTGGCGTCAGTGGAACCAATTCTCCGCGCAACTTATCGCGGAGGCTGAATACTGAGTCTGCCGGGGGTTCGGACCAAGTACCACTAGCAATTGCCTCGACTAGAGAGTCTGGAACATCATCATCTTGCACCTGTAACGGTTGGCCAAATTCGACCCAAATATCGGTTCTGAAAAACTCCCTAGTACGGAAATGCAAACCAATCGGAATTATCACCGGCATGGGTTTGTCTGATGCCTTAGCAAGGGCACTGGCTGCCAAAACTGTACGCATTGGGCCGGTTCTGAATCTCAGCATGTAGGCGTTGTTATGACTCGTTCCTTCGGGGAACAACACGCACCCATAGCCGTGTGAGATGCCAGAGGCTAGTGTCATCAAGGAACGGCCATTCAGATAATTAGCCTCTTCTTCGCTACAACCGCCACGCAGTAATTCTGCTTTCCTCACCACCGGCTGTACTGCCATTTTTCGGGTCCACCACCCTAAGAGAGGTCGTGTGACTAAGTCATGCCGACCACCGAACACGAAATATTTTGGATGATTTAATGTGATTTGTAGTGCGTCCAGTAATCCATTAGTATGCCAAGCACAACATAATGACCCTCGATCATTTGGAATCGATTCCATACCTGTAGCTTCTATTGTGCGGAATTGGACTTTACTTATTCTGTTACAAATCCAGTAAAGTACTCTTGTCCAGAAGTATGAACCTGGGGTTATGCCATCAAACTTAGGCATCGGAGTCGACAGCAATTTATCCATCTTCATGTTCTTCGCAGATTTCGATAAGTAAGGTAGCGCTTCACCTCGGTGATCAAGCACCCCGTCATCCATTTCCTCTGGGTCGGGATGTTTCACTACAGCACCCCATTGAGTTTTGCCGCTAGCTCGGCTAATTCTTGATGGTTAGGCTCAGCCACTGATTGATTATTGGGCCACATTGCCATCAGCGTTCCACCCCCATCTCCTGGAGTTCTTGGGATTATGTGGATGTGAACATGAGGGACTTCTTGACCGGCTAATGGCCCATCATGGATACAGATAGTGAAATCTGTTGTACTGAACACTGCTGAGAGTTTGCTCTGCACTATCTTTACACCAGCAAACAAATCCGCTATTTCCGAATCATTGAGTCCTGATAAATTTGTTACTTGCTTGTGTGGGACAACCAATGTGTGGCCTTGCCTTCGTGGAAATATATCGAGAAATGCATACCAATTATCGCCACTAGCAACTCGATGTGACGGAATCTCGCCCGCAATAATTTTGCCGAACAAAGTTTGGTCGCTCATACACTCCGCTAGGGCATGGGAGTTATTGTCTTTCACTGAGGTGCAAGTATCCAATTGTCCTTCTGCCCCTTTCTGATTGCAAGGGTTCCGATATTATCCAAATTGTCAACTGTTATGTGATGAAGCAATTCTTGATTTTCTTCTAGGAAATCACTGCGTTGGTGAACTCCCCGTGATTCATTGCGGGCTAGTGATGACTTTATTGATGCCTTAAGGAGCCTTATTCCGGCTTGGACTCTCAGTAATGAAGAGTAGTTGGTATTACCAATCAGTGACTGTTGATCAAGGAAAATTCCCTCAGCAGAAATTTCGGCTTCTTCCAATTGTTGCAAATATTTTGACAACTCATCAGCATTATTAGGTCCTGCAGTATACTTACTTGCGATATCTAGTAACTTCAAGTCAATTGCACCCACTCGTTGTACCATATCACCTGATTCAGAATCAAACTTGGCGGTGAAGTTAGCTTCGCACGAAGCTAGTGAATCAAGCAAATTTTTGGTATTAGAAAATGATTGCTTTGATGTCCATGTAGCTGCATGTTCTCCTGCAGAACGGCCGCCTGTCAGAGCATCTAACAGACGATTACCCGGCAGCGCTCCAGCCCCATTTAATCCTGAACATGCTGCATCTCCCGCAGCATAAAGTCCGGTGAACCATCTTGACCAACTACCGATAACAGCGCGACCAAATTCATCAGTTGCGATACCACCTAAGGTTTGGTTCACACGGTTCTCAAGGCCGATGGTATACTTCGTCATATCGACACCTGTTGAACTCTTGACGGTTCTAAATGCTGCCTGCCACCATACCTTATCATCGCCCATATCACGACAGTCAACTACTGCACCGGATGAGTCAGAAATAACCTGACAAAGTTCAACTAGATTGTCAGCAACTAGTTCGCTGCCTGAAATATCGCACAAATCAGCACCATAGCCGAGGATGTTTGACGACAACGTGAGTTTAGTATCGGCCACGCCAAATGGGGTTTTACCAATGAGCTCCATGCCTCTCAGTGGCAGACCTGCCTGTAGGGCTAAATCCATTCCAAACCCAATACTAGTC
>Ga0163110_10001226_pt1 | contig 13010 bp, 13 predicted proteins | sample CRUFie1St17metaG_FD_108703 | JGI IMG/M metagenome (GOLD analysis project Ga0163110, IMG submission 108703) | Marine microbial communities from the Costa Rica Dome - CRUD Field 142mm St17 metaG | ecosystem: Environmental > Aquatic > Marine > Oceanic > Photic zone | place: Costa Rica: the Eastern...
GCTAACAGTTAATTGTAACTGTCTAGCCATATCATAAGTTGCTGCATCGTCCTTATTACTTACATCAAGATTTCTTAGTCTTGACGGTTTATAAACATGCCACGCTTTGCTCCCCGCTGTTTTACCCACAGTTTTTAAATTATAAACTGCAGCGTAAGATGCTGGTTGAAAAGAGCCTTTTTCATCTGAGAATCTTAGATTCTTAATTAGATTATTAAGCTCTCTCGCTGGCGAAAGATTAGAAGAACGCATTGCTATTACAGCTGGTTTTGCTTCACCATCTAACATAGCTAAAATGTAGAAGTATGCAGTTTTTTCTACATAATTACCATTAGGTAATCTAAATCTACCGTTCTTTTCTTCCTTAGCATCAGCTGGAATATCTATGTGAGTACCAACTGGTGCTGAAGCGCTATCTCCTCTCTCCTGCCATTCAGGATATCTGGTTTGTGAATGCGCAATAATCACATCCAAACCTTTTGATCCATCAATAAGTGTGCCGAAGCTTGAGGTATAAATCATACCTGGCTTTGCTCCCTTCACGTATTTTGGATCTCTCTCATTACACTCAGGTGAAAGTTGATGAAGAATTTTTAAGATTGGTGTTGATACATCATCCGATCTAATTTCTTCTGCTCCTTTACCTGTATCTGATCTGAGATTAATTGTAGCTAGTGCACCTGCACTATTTTTCTTTGCTATCTGACTTTCCATTATATCCTCCTATTAGTTTATTGGTTTAGTCTTTTGGTTTGTTAGTTATTTTCGTTTGATTTTTTTCAAACGTATTGAAAAACTCTGGAGGAATTTTACCACCACGTGATTGGAAATCCTCCAAAGTTAATCTTAGGGTCGATGCATGAACAGAAACTTTTTGTTCCGGTTCATACTTTTGACCCCTTGCAAGGTCGATGTATTGTCGTGCCTTGTCGTCTTCGTTACGACCAAAGCGCACCGTAATTTCATTTTTTACGATATCGCCCATGCCGTTGTTTCGAAGCCAGTTTATGCATTCAGGCTTTTTATCAGCCTTCATAGATGCAAAATATTTATTACCCACTGATACCTCAGACCCGTCTTCTAATTTACAAGTTTTTAATTTTAACTCTGCCATTAGATCAGGTATGGTAACACCACTAATATAACTTTCTTTACTTTCAAGTTCTTTTAATTTTGCTTGTTGATTTTGTATTTCGTTTCTAACGTCAACTAATTTTTGAATTGCTTCTGCGACTGGTTGGGGGTTGAATGTCGTCACCTGATTAGGTGCATCTTTTCTTAAATTGATTTCTTTCATAAATCTCCTTACTGTTTTAATAATCTAATTTTAACTTTGCTAGAGGACTATAAGGATTTATAAATTGGTGTCAACTATTTTTGATGGATATTTAATTCTATTGGATAATAAGTTTTTTCTTGACGGTCCCACTTTAATAGGTTGTATTTTCCACCAGTTAAATCTGAAACTATAGAACATGCTACGCCAATTATAGCGGGATCCCCCGACAATAATAGATAATCTTTTGAGGTATAGTTCTTTAGAAGAGTTCTAAGTTTAAAAACCAAAGGTCCAGGAGAACTTATCATCTGTGAAAATTCCGGAAGCATTGTCACTATATCGCCATATTTTTGTGCGCCGATAATATTATATTTTGGTTCCCCCTTAGCTGTGCCGGGAACTTCTTGTATCAAATACACTTTGCTAGGTGCAGGTTGTGGGTGATCTTTAAATTGCATATTGACTTTATTTCTTTCATCCTATATATACATTTTTAGAAAGATAAGTAAATGATTAAGTATAAGTTTAAATCAAAGCCGTATGAGCATCAGCTCAAAGCTTTAGAACGTTCTTGGGATAAGGAAAATTTTGCCTATTTTATGGAAATGGGTACAGGAAAATCTAAAGTTTTGATTGATAATTGTGCTATGCTTTATGACAAAGGTCTCATAAATGGTCTTCTTTTAATAGCGCCTAAAGGTGTCTATAAAAATTGGTACGAGGCTGAATTACCTAAACATTTACCGGATCATATTGAAAGAGAGGTTGTTTTATGGAAAAGTTCTGACAAATCAAGTGAGCAAATAAAAAAATTAAATTTACTATTTAAATCTGGTTTTGATTTTCATGTATTAATAATGAACGTGGAAGCTTTTTCTTACGATTTTGGAAAAGAATTTGCTCGTAGATTTTTATCTTCGCACAAAGCTTTAATGGCTATTGATGAGTCTACCACTATCAAAACACCTACAGCTAAACGAACAAAAAATATTGTAGGATTAAGAGAGCTTGCAAAGTATAGAAGAATACTTACAGGTTCTCCCGTTACTAACTCACCTCTAGATTTATTTAGTCAATGTCAATTTCTTGATCCCTGGCTCCTGGATCATAGTTCCTACTACACATTTAGAGCACGTTATTCAGTTATGAAATCTATTAATCTTGGATCACGTTCTGTAAATGTAGTGGTAGGATATAGAAATTTATCTGAGTTATCAGAAAAAATACAATCTTTTTCTGAAAGAGTTTTAAAAGATGATTGTTTAGATTTACCTAAAAAAACATACATGAAGCGTATGGTGACCATGACAGGCCCACAAGAAAAAGTTTATAAAGAAATGAAAAAATATGCTGTGGCTCAACTAGATGGAAAAGAAGTTACTACATCTACGGTTATGGTTCAATTAATGAGATTGCATCAAATAACTTGTGGACATTTTACAGCTGATGATGGAACTGTTCAAGAAATACCATGTAGAAGAGTTGATGAGTTATTAGATATTTTAGATGAAGTAGAAGGTAAAGTTGTTATCTGGTCTCATTATCAAAAAGACGTTCAAAGAATTATAAAAGAAATAAAAAAGAAATTTGGTGAGGGCACAGTGGTAGATTATTATGGTCTAACACCTTCTGATGATAGACAAAATAATATTAAAAAATTTCAAGAGGATGACAAGTGTAGATTTTTTGTAGGCACCACACAAACCGGCGGGTATGGTATCACACTGACTGCTGCAAGTACAATGATTTATTTTTCAAATGGTTATGATTTAGAAAAAAGACAACAGTCAGAAGCACGTATTGATCGTATCGGTCAAGAAAAACCTATGACTTACATTGATATAATGACAGAAGAAACCATAGATGAAAAAATAGTAAAAGCTTTGCGTAAAAAAATTAATATCGCTACTGAAATTATGGGAGAAGAATTAAAAGAATGGATATAAAATATGAAATAACCCCTGCATTTCAAATAGAGTTTTTTAAAATAAAATGTTGTGATTTTAAAAACAAGAGAGAACACCTTGAAGAAATATTAAAACAATATCCAGAGATGCCTGTTAGTAATTTTAAAAGTAATAGAAACAAAGCTGATTTTACTTGGCAGTTACAAGAAATATTTAAAGATGAATTTAATTTTATAAAAATTAAATATAACAAAAATATAAATGTAACTAGAAGCTGGTCAGTGACCTATGATAAGGGTGATTACCATATCCCACACAACCATAGTTCACAGGGTTATTCTGGAATATTATATTTAAGAATGAAAAAAGACTCTCCTAAAACTAGTTATATACAGCCTTGGAACAGTGAAAGAGATAGAACTAGATCTTATTGTCCTACAGTAGAAGAAGGTGATATAATGATAGTGCCCCAGTTTTTACTTCATTACACAGAGCCAAATAAAATTAAATTTAAAAAAAGAATTGTTTCTTTTGATTTTTTTTTAAAATAATTTTTCTAAAAAAACTAGTGATACAGCCCCCACCGTACCCAATAATACCCAATAGATCTTATCTATCTTGCCGCCCAATTCGTGAATACCATTATGCATATGGTTAATATCTTTTTTGACACCTTTGATGTGTCCGTATAGTGATACTATATGTTCTCTAGTTGTTTTAGGTTGTATTCCGTTGCCATTAGGCATTTGTTAATCCTCTATTTCTTAAACGTATTTGTTTTTCTTCTTCAGATAATAAAGCTTGTTCAACTGGTGTCAACCCTATTTGGTTCATTGTTGGTGCCGCAGCAGTTTGTATTACTTCTGGATTGGGTTGTGCTGAAGTAACATTAGTTGGTAAAGGTGGTGTAACAACTTTTGCTTCAAAGTCCTCTGGATCTACATAATCACTAATCTCTATTTTAAATTCATCGTTAAAAGATAAATCTTTTAAATCTTCTCGTATATCTTGTATTACATCTTCTGCTTCTTCAAAAGGGTTTGATTCTCCTATTCTATCTGCAATCTCTTCAAACTCTCTTCGTATGCTCTTTGATGGAAAATAAGGTTCAAACTGATCGTTAGTTAAACTATTAAACGTTGATCTTAAATTTCTATCTAAAAACTCTTTTCTAATCTCGTCTTCATCAGCTCCAAGTAAATCAGCTGCAATAATATCTTTTAACATATTTTTTTGCACATTAAATTTAGCTTCGTTAGATTTTACATAAGCCTCTATAACTTCCATAGGAGTTTTTGGTCCTCCTTTTAATAATGAATCACCTAGGCCACCACCAGTAAATAAACCTCTAGCTTCTCTAATACCTTTTTGATACCCTGCAATCTTAAAACCCATCGCTCTAACCGGATCTAATCGGACCGCACGGTATCCAGCAAAACCTAATAGTTCATCTGGTAATTCAAAAAATTCTCCTCTTTCAGATGGTTTATCTAAAGCTGCTTGATAAAGCCTTGTTACTTGTGGATAAGAGAATGGCATTAATGCTTCTGCTAAATGGTCTGTGCCTATTTTTATTTTATCTCCAAGAGGTGTTTGATCTGTGTATAATCTTCTACCGTCTTGAGTTACACCACCTCTTAAAGTTAAGTCAGTTAAAGCTTCTGTGTAAATAGATTCTGATATAAAAGGTTCTGCTAGCTCACCTGCAGCCTCTGATATACCTCTAACAATTCCTTCTAATAAAACCTCTTCATCTTCTATACCTTGTTGAATATTATTTAATAAAGTTTGTATAGGTCTTATTGCTATGTCATAAGCATTACCATGACTAAAATCTATATATTTTAGTTCTCCCGTCTCTTCGTCTCTAATAGGTAAGATAGTTGAATTTCTAGACCATTTAGGTAAATATCTTTTTATAGCGTTTAACTCTTCATTTGTAACATCATACAACGCTTGAAATCCTTTTGTTATACCGTATGGAGCTGCACCTAAAACAATTGAAAAACCTAATGCTCTTTTCAAACCAATATTTTTTAGAGGATTAGTGCTGGTAAAAGGGTTAACTTTTCCTGTCACTGGATCTTTTATCTCTTTTATAATTCGTGCAGCTATGTTTGTAGAGGTTCTTAATATTTCAGATGGAAAAGACATAAACGTTCCTAACGGTAAACGTCTTAAAGCTTTAACAGTATCTGATACATATGCGTAATTTGGCACAGTGTTTCTTACTATGTCCGCTGCCTCTTGATCTAAAAATTCTTTTGTAGCCCCTGGTATAGCTTTTTTTAGTCTATATCTTTCAACAGCAAAATTTGTTATTTTAAATAAATCATCCTCTGCTGTGTATAAATCTTCTGCACCTTTCATAAATTTTTTAGCTCCTCTGACTCCTGAGCCCAGAAGCTTTTTACCCATAGACTCTAACGGTTTTTCTAAATTTAAATTTTCACCAAAGCCTACGTCATCTAATAGATTTCTAAAATCATTAACGTTTGGTTGTGAGTTTACAACACCTAGACGTAAAAGTTCTCGATATCTCTCGTTAGAAAATACTTTATTATAATTATCACCTATACCCCTAGCTCCTCTTCGCACAGGTAGTTGAATGGTGCCAAATGCATCTCTAAATGCCTCTCCTACAATTTTTGGATTTTCAAAAAATATACCATTGGCTGCAGAAAAACCTGTTGCAGAAAATAAGTTTCTAAAGTGAGTTACCGGAGCAAGAATAGTTTTGGCTATCTGTGACGCTGCTTTTGGAAATAAAATTAAATTACGATAACCCCATGTTGCAAATTTTTCAACACCTGTTGCATCTTTTGGAGATTCAAACAAAAATTTTAAAATTTTATTATTATCTGCTAAACTAGCTGCTATATCTCTAGATGTAAATTGACCTGCAAGAGGATTCACTGCGTAATCATCTTTAAAAAATTGTGCTACATAGTCATCTAAAGCTACAATGTTTTGATTAGGTAAAGCTTCTTCTGCTTGATTTCTAGTTGCAAAGAAAAACCCTTTTGTGCCTGCAGGGACTACTTGACCTGCTTTTTCGAGAGCTCTAACTTCTTTTTTTCTAGCAAAATCTTGGTCATCTAATCTTTGATATAACTGATTTTTTCTAGCAACAGTAGATAATCTAGTCATACCATTATAAATAGAATATCTAGGATCTTCTAGTTTACCAAATAACTCTCTAAATATTTTAGAACCCTCACCTATAGGAACTATTTCGTCTCCTTTTTTAGCACGCCCTGCCAACGCAGATGCTTTTCTTTTACCTTTTAAAATATTTCCCTCTGCGTCCTTTACTAATACTTGTTTAAAAAATTTTTTTGTAAGAGCGCCTTCTGCATCTGGTGTTCTATTTGTATATTTAAAAAAAGGTAAAGCATTTGGTTTTTTAGCTGCTAATGCAGAATCAATGATTCTAGCTATCTGATCATCAACTTGATTAATGCTTTCAAAAGGTTTACCAGATTTTGCTGCATATCTTATAAAAAGATCTCTTGCATTTTTAAAAGCATCGTCAGTTGGTTTATAAGTAGTAAAAGGTATTAGTGGCTTTTCTTCAAATACTTTATAATAACCACCTAGATAATCTTTATATCTATCACCTAATAAATTTTTTAAAGTTCTAATATTTTCAGGAGCATTAGAACTAGCAGCGATTAATTTAGTAAACTCTTCTCGCGCTGCATTTAATGTGCCTAATAATTCGTTAGATCTTTTTTGATCTAGACCTTTGTTTTTAAATATATTTTTTAAACTTATTGCGGTAGCATCTGGTATAGGTTTAGATAAATCTCCTTCAAACATACCATCATTCATTGTTTTTAAAATTTTTACTTTATCTTTACTTGCAGACTTAGTTGCCATATCCTTCCAATATGGAAACATTTTATTAACTTTACCATCTATTGCTTTTACTAATTCAAGCGCTCTATTTTGATCAGCGGCTAGTGCTCCCTTTTCAGCCATCTTCTCTTCAAATATTTTTTGTGGTTTAGCGCCTCTTGCTCTAGCTGCAGAAAATATTTTATTAAAAAATTTATCTAGTTTACTATCACTAAATTCAATATTTTTACCTACCGTGGCTGCTTGTTTTATTCCTCTTGCTACACCATAAATTATAGGCACAGTAGCTAAAGACTCTCCACCAAACTTTAATCTATTTAATAATTTTCTACCAGCATCTTTTCTTGGATCTGCTAGATCTTCATCGTCTAAAGCTGTAGGTCCTCCAAAAACATCACCAAATGTACCTATTCTTTCTACGTCCGCTACTAAAGTTTCACCAGCAGCTCCTCCCGCAACACCTGCTATAAAACGTTTTCCTTTTGCATTAGTGCTTAATTGTTGTGCTTTCTTCGCACCTTTAATTAAATCTGGTCTTTTTAAATCTAAATATTTTCCTGATTTTTTAGCTTTTAATGCTTTATCAGCTAATTTTGTGGCTGCTTTAAATCCTATGGCCCCAGGTACCCCAACTTGCACTAACGCCTCTGTAAGACGTCCTAATGCCCTCTCAGAGGCTATTTCTTCAAAGGGGTTAAGCTTATCAAAGAATACCTCTACATCTGTTGCCAGATCTGTTCCTGCACCAAGGTCTATTAATTCTGCTCCAAGAGATACTACACCTTCAGGTATTTTAATTAAACCCGAAGCTATACCCGCAACACCTGCTACAATTGCGTTTCTTTCACTACCTAATTCTTCTGGATTTAAGGCAAAGAAGTCCTGGTCGAAGTCAATATAGTCTTCAGCCATTTTAACCTCCTATAAGCGTATCAAGTGTAATATTAGATTCTTGTACAAAAGGTCTACCATCTTCATTAACACCTATTCTAGTGTATGTGTCAGTTACATCATCATAGTATAGACCTGGTTTAGCTTGTCTTTTTAATCCTTTTTTACTAAATAATTTTTTGGCTCTATCTAATTGTATATCTACACCCTTCGCTTTTAATTTATTGTAATCTTGGTTTTCAAATTTAGCTCTGTTTGTAGCTTGTGGACGATTAGTTATTGTGCCCTCTTTCATTAATCTTGTAGCATCATCAAATATTTTTTCTTCTGGAGAATCAACTTTTAAAAATTCTGATTTTGAATAAGTTGACTCAACAAACTCACCCATTTTTCTTTGAACTCTAGCATCATAATCTTCATCAGATTCATTAGCTCCTTGAGGGCCTAAAGCTACTTTTGCTTGTGCCCTAATTTTTTTAAGATCATCTACACCTAAAGTATCAATGGCTTTAGCTCTTAATGCAAGATCCTCACTTCTTCTTGCTCTACCAGCTTTTACTAAATCAGATAATGGTTCTTTTGCTGCTGCTCCAGCTGTAGCTAATGCACCAGCCAAACCTCTTCCTATAGGTCTTTGAGACATCAAACTTGGTCCATAGGCTAATAAAAATTCAGTTAATGGATCAGCTTTTACAGAGTCTCCACCTTTTACTAAAGATATGTAGTCAGCTATATTTTCTTCTGTAACGTTTTCTCCAAATCTATAATTTTGTCTAGGAGTTATGTTTTCCATAATTCCAGTCATGGCCTCTCCGCCTTTTCTAAACATTGGTCTTCTAAATATTTTCATTAACTAAACGCCCTATATATTCCTGCTAATGTTGCACCCGCTCCTAATGCAGTTTGTGCTAAACTTGGAACTGGAACTTGTTGTTGAGTTGTTTGTTGTGGATATCCCGATATTAATCCCATTACACCTGAACCTAATGATTGAGCTGCCTGCAACGGTTGATTTAATTGTTGTTGAGCTAATTGTTGTTGAGCAGTTAAACCTTGTTGAACTGCAGCTTGTTGAATACCACCTAAAGTAGTTAAACCTGAAATTTGTGAAGCCGCTAATGCTGGACTAGCTTGTGCTAATTGCATTTGTTTTGCAAAATCTTGACTAGCTAATTGTTGTGCTTGACCAAAACCTTGCTGTAATAATTGAGCTTGTAGTGCTGCCCGGTTCCTGTCGCTTGTCGTTTGATATTCTGCTCTTTGTACACCTTCTCTACCACCACCAAGAACACCTCTTGATACGGCTTGAGCTGCAATACCAGGTATACCTTTGGCTGCTTGTACATCAAATTCTCTTAAAGTTGTATCAATAACATCTTGTTGATATGGAGACATAAAATCTCTAAAGGCTGTAGGACCTGTTCTAGCCGAAGCTGTTTGTAAGAAAGGTGCAAATGATCCTAATCCACCCGCTTGTCCTATGGCTTGTTGAGTTAATGGTCCAAGACCTGCAACAAATTGTGGGCCAAAAACTTTGGCTAAATCTGCTTCTTTAAATTGACCTACGGCTGTTTGTAATTCATCTAAAAAAGTTTTACCTGCAGCTTCTATAAACGGTGCAGGTCGTGTTGTTTGTGTTATTGTTTCTGTTGCCATTATGCTATTTTACTCTCCAATCTTTTCATCGTATCATATAAAATTTGTGCGCCTTTATCAACACTGCCACCACCAGCTGCTCTCACAGCATCAGCAGTAAATACAAATTCATTATTTGAAAGCATCGCTGGGATATCATCCGCTTTTTCTTTTACACCAACCGGAGGTATAAATCCACCTGTTTCTCTTAGATCTAGTTCTTTTATACCTTTTGAATTTACGTTTACAGGTAAACCCTCGATGCCTGCTGCCATCTCTACTTTTTCATCACTACCCATTGCACGACCTATACGACCACCATCTGATCTATATTCTGCCGTATTTTCTTGTACAAACTGAAACACCTCTTCTTCTGTAGCATTTGGATTTAAATTTTTATAACCTCTAGATAAGTAACCTCTCAAAGAATCTAAATCTATTTCTGCGTTAGGATCACTTTGATCTAAATCACTTGCATCTAATGCTGACATTGCAGCTGTTCCCAAAGCACCTAAACCTGCTACAGTGAAAAATTTACCTTTAGGACCTAAACCTTGAAATGCTTCTACTGGGCTTTTTAAAAATGCAGGCATACCTTGAAAGCCACCTGTTCCGTAATAAGCAGCAAGAGCAGCTAATCCTAGTTTACCAGCGTCTGATTTTAATACGTTGCTTACACCTCTTGCGGCTCCTTTTACTGCACCCTTAATTCCTTTAGTAACTGACTTGACTATGTTACCTAAACCATAGTGCATTCTTCCGTTAAACTCTCGTGCTTGTGTAGTATTTGTTATCGCCATAATTTTGTCTAAATTTAGTTTGTAAGGCAGGCGTACTTATCCTGAAATATCACACTTTATTTGATTTTTTTACTATCGTCAATAGGTTTGACTGGTCTTGAACCTTGGTATAAATCGTCTCTAAAACGACTACAATAAGAGTATTCTCCTACATGAGTAATATAATCATCAACATATATATGCACTTTACCACCCATATCGGTCCATCTTTGACAAAAACCAAAGTCTTCTCCAAAATATCTTTTAGTTTTAGGGTCATGTAAAGTATCAAAAAGATTGTACATATTTTCTTTTTTCTCAGGTTTTCCATTTATAATAGTAGGCTGAAATATTTCTAACTCAGAGTAATGTTTAATCATATCCTCTAACACTTTTCTTTTAATTAACATGCATCCCGTTGGAGCGTGAGTTACTTCTGCTACACCTCCTTCTACATTTATTTTAGAAGGGTCATCTACCTTAACCGGATAAGTATATCCAGAGTGCATTAAATCTTTGTAGTTGTTTATTGCTCCTTCTTTTGTTGTTAATCTTCTCCAAACCTTTTCCCAATCAAAAGTTTTCATAGGATATACACAACTAATTATATCTTTATCTTTAGCTAACATAGTAAAAATAGTTTTAGATTGAAAGTCTATATCAGAGTCAATAAATAGTAGGTGGGTATATTGATCAGGATGATTTAATGTTTCAGCCACGCATAGATTTCTACCTTGAGTTACAAGAGAAGATTTCATTAAAGTAAAACTTACAAGTATTTTTCGTTGCATACAATCTTGTTGAAATTTTAAAACAGACTGTGTGTAGTGCATGCTAGTGTCACTATGAACAGGTGTGCAAACCATAATTTTATGGGGTGAGTTTGTTCCAATATTTATTGTTGTTACCTCAGTGTCCCCTTTTGTAGAAGTTTCATTAAACCAGATGGGTTCATTGTTTTGGCCCGAGGCCTTATTACTTTTTTGCATTTATGGCTCCTTGTAAAAATCTTGTCCAAGCTGAACCTATCTTGCTCCAATTATAATAAGTTCTAGCATAAGCTGACTGACATTCTAAGTGATTATGTATTTGTTCTTCATGTAAAGTATTACAGGCTGCGTTTATCCCAAATGCAAATTTCTGTGCAAGTTCTCTTCTATTTTTTTCATATGGGATGTACATAGGAAACTCAGCCCCTGTTTCAAATAATGCTCCGTAGTTAGTAGTGATACAGTATAAACCCGCTGCCATACATTCTAATAGAGATATACAAAATGTTTCTTCAAAGATACTAGGATACACATACATATTATATTTATGTAAGTTTTCTTTTATGTATTTATTTTCTCTATAACCAAGATAATTTACATTAGGTAATTTTTTAGCTTGTTCATAAAGACCTTTATAATTATTATCATTCTGATCATAAAAATTTTTACCGTATACTTCTGTGGATGAATACACATCTAAAGTAATCAAAGGATTCTTTACTAATTGCATAGCGCCTAGTAATACAGATAAACCTCTCCAAGGAGTGTTTTGATGAATAATTCTTATAGGTTGACCTTTTTGATATGGAGGTGCCGCAGTTATTTTATCTATGCCATTTTTTATTACAACAGATCTATTTGTAGGAACGTCAAAATACATTCTAAATTTTTCATAACACCAATGGCTGTTAAAAACATACCAATCATACTTAGGATGATTTCTTTTATCTTTAAACCAATTATATAAATTACCTTGATCATAAGAATTTTTTTGCCAAAGAATATTTACTTTGGTTGGGTGCAATGGAATTTTTTCTGGGACTGAAGTGCATATTTGCACTTGATCTAATAATTTACTATCGACGTATCGATGTAAATATTCTTCTTGTAATTCTGTGCCGCCTTTAGGCTTTAGGTTTACCATTATTTTTATTCATCACTTTCTGCATTATTTCTAAACCTTTCGGTGAGACCTGTACTGTAACATCGGTTACGATATCAGGACCCTCTACTTTCTCTTTTGACGTTTCACCCGTCTTTGTATTTCTATAAATTGTTATAGTTGTACAATCTATTTTGTGTATATTATCCGTTTTCATTCTCTCTATTTATTAAAGCATAACTTATCAGGCCTTGTATTTTACTACTTCCTGTAGCTGCTTGTATAGTTATAGCATCACCTGCTTCTAAATTCAAGCCTTGAGGTGAAGCATTTACTTGTGATTTAGCAGCCACGTCATCTCTAAAAAATTCATATTCGGTGTTAGAATCAGATGAGTCAACAAAATTCATGTTTACTAAAATAGCTGATGATGCATCGTTATTACTACAATATATACTTTTAACTATAATTGCTCCATCAGTAGGACAAGTAAGAACTGTAACTTTACTCGTATCAGCTTGTTTAAAACCTTGATTTTTATATTGTATGGTCACGATAAAAAATAATTAAATGCGTCTTGTTCGTTTTTTAAATCTTGTTGAAAAGAAAAATTAAGTTGATTTTGCATTGTAGACAATGATTCAATAATTTGTCTTTGGTTCTCAGGTGTGTACTCAGGTTGAGGTTCTGGTATGTATGCATTTATCTTAGCCATAATTAATAAGTAGACGCGTCGGCCCCTCCTCCTGGTGCTCCTCCAGATGCTCCTGAAGTATCTTGTCCTCC
>Ga0163110_10001232_pt1 | contig 12970 bp, 14 predicted proteins | sample CRUFie1St17metaG_FD_108703 | JGI IMG/M metagenome (GOLD analysis project Ga0163110, IMG submission 108703) | Marine microbial communities from the Costa Rica Dome - CRUD Field 142mm St17 metaG | ecosystem: Environmental > Aquatic > Marine > Oceanic > Photic zone | place: Costa Rica: the Eastern...
ATCGATATTGATTAGTTCAAGCCAAGGGCATCTCTGCAATATTTCACAAACCACTGCCTCATTCTCAACGGGGTCTAGCGAGCATGTCGAGTATACCATCCGCCCTCCTGGCCTCAATAACTGAGCTGCACGAGTTGCAATATCCGATTGCAATTTGAATAGGCTACGACCAACCTTCGGCGTCCAAGATTTCCATAATTCGCGATTCTTTCTTGTGGTTGCAGTCCCACTACAAGGTGCGTCCACCACCACTCCATCAACACCTGGTTCCGGCATTCTTCCTATGTGCCGGCCATCGTGCTGCATAATCAGCATGTTTTCTATTCCCAACCTTCCTCGATTGGTAGTTAGTAAATTCAAACGACCAGAGGATGGTTCATTCGCTAAAACCAAGCCATTTGGCACAGCTTCAGCAAGTTGAGTTGCTTTAGAGCCTGGGGCAGCACAGGTGTCCATTACCAAATCATCACTATTTGGTTCTAGAACTACTGGAGGTAGCATTGATACTGCTTCTTGTCTAGTTATTCGTCCAGTTTCATGCAACAAAGTGATTATTTTCTTTGATTCAGGATTTGGAAAATCACCTTTAGAATACGGCATTGTCCAAGATTCACTAGCAACCATCCAAGGGATTTTTTCGCCACCGATTGATTTCAACATACTACGGGTCCATTCGAGGTCATGTCTGCCCGGAGTAACTCGTAAAGTGATTGGGAGTGGAGAAGATGCAACAGGAATCCATTCCTCGACATTGATGCCAAGGCTTCTGGATAGGCCTGACAGTGGGGTTTCGGCCAACTCTTCGAGTAAACCCGCATCTGCTGGTCGCACCATGTTACGGGGCAGGGTCTCTCACTCTTCTTGCTTGTGCAAGGCTAATGGGTCAGTTGTATGTGGGAGTGTCATGGCAGAAACGATGGCGACCCTCGCTTTCCTATCTGCTCTTGCTATGTTTTTGTCTCCATTGATTAAGAAGGGTAAGTGGTTGGCGAGTGTAACAGTAGCACTATCTTTGCTTGCTTTGATACAATCGCCTTTGGAAGCCATACACCAATCCGGAGGCTCAGTCTTGATTATTGTCGCTGCAATGTGCGGAATGATTCAGTATCACATACACAAAGGACTCAACAGGAAGTACCTCAATGGATTTGGAGGAGCGATTACATTCGTTTTGTTACTTGCAATGTATCCCGAAGATGGGATAAAAGAAACAGTAAATGAATACTCGATTGTCGATGGAATTTATGCTGTAATCGAATCGCTTATAGTAGGGTTGATTCTTGCTCAATTGCTATACAATTCGCTAAAATTTGACCACAAAAACAGTATCGTAATAGTTGCGATACTGATTGCCTTGATATTCCTATCAGAAGTTTTACTCCCAACCGAATTATTCGTCGTAATAATTTCGATGTGCTTCATTGGATTCTTACCATTCTTTGAAGACAAAATAACATCAAAAATCGAAACTGGACATGGTAGGGCCAATGCGCTCGCTATTTCCACTCTGATTGGAATAATACTGATTTTTGCACTCACGTATGTATCGATATCTAATGTGAATCGAATTGGCGATGGATATGGTGCTATTGCAGTAACACTTTGGTTAACTGTTGCCACTACTTCTATTGGGATAGTTGGGATGCTGTTGCCGCTTTTCGGTTTTGATGACCACCCTCGCCCAGAGGCCTGGGGGTGGAGATTTGGTTTGTCGATTAGTGCAATATTGATCTCATTACAAACCGAACTATCAGTATATTTGTTACCTGGAATTGGACTTGCAATAATCATTTCAATTAGTTCACCTTTGGTATTAGAAAAAAGCCGGCAAAAAGGGGTACAATGATTGGGAAGTCCCCCCAACTATTATGAATGGATAAAATTCCATTGCGTTTTGGAGAAGTAATTCTCCAAGGGATGGGGATCCTGATGGGAAGAGCATTTAGAGACGGCGTAAGCCAAGATAAGAAAGTTAGAATGAGAGTCAAAAGGCGCTCATGGAAACCGTTAGCCGATTTACAAGGACTAAGTGGTAGAACAAGAATGACAGAAAGCGAAATGGGGCCATTAGTTGACGTTCCAGCGATGGTCAGAATCGAAAATGAAAAGTGGATTTTTGAGAGAATAAGTCAAGAAACTTTGACTCACCTAACACACAGACTGATTGTTCACGAGGTCGAAGGGCCGAGAACTCTAGGTGCAACATTGGACTTAGAAACAGCAATGCAAGTTGCACAAGGAATGGCTAGAACCGATGGTTCAGTTGTTTTGATTGAACCTTTGAGGTAATCAGAACATATCCATGATCCATCCTACAACGCCCTCGTTCACGAGGTAGATGAATCCAGAAAGTCCGATACAAGCAAGGTAGACTTGTCTTGGACTGATTTTCCAAGCATCTTCAGACTCCTCATCGAAGTATCGAATTAGACCTGCAGCCTGCTGAATACCGCCGCCGTCTTTCTTTGCCATGACATCGCCGACATTAATCCCCTTTATGAACGCGACGCGCGCTCATTCTTCTTCATTTGAGGATAAATCAATGAACGGGACATCATCTGTCATAGGCAGTACTTGCCCATCCGGAATAACATCTTCAACCTCAACATCGATTGAATCCGCCTCAATTCTGGCTAGCGCTCTAAGCACCGCAGGTGCATTGTCATCAGCAAGAGCATTCCTTGCAATTTCGATATCATCGCAATCGCCCTTTTCAAGGAGCGTAGTCTCAATCAATTCACTCAAATCATCACGAGCGCGCATTATGTGCATTTTCCAAATTTCATGATTGTCATCTATATGAGACACCTTTGAATTGAATTTAGATCTTCGAGTGAATTCCCAAGGTTTGTGAGATAAAGAAGAAACCAAATCAAAAATAACACGAGCCCTTTCAACCAATGGCCCTTCCATAGTTATCGTGTTTGCATAACAACGAGTAAACAATCCAAAGCCCCAATAAGAATAGCTTTTGACTCGTATGAATAAATCCCCCGCTCTACACGTGAATGCCCAAGTTTGCTCGTCAAAACCTGGTTTTTCTTCCATGATTGGAGTAGTGGCTCCTTGGATGACTTTAAGCAAGGTTTGGGCAACATCTCCCAAGTAAACAGTTGAGATATTTGCTGGATGTGCCTTAGGCCGAAGATACCCTTCGCTATCAAAGCCATGAGTTGGCCCAGCATCTCTTACCTGGGCATAAAGTGTTGAAGAAAGCGCCTCCAAACCCTCTGGCATATTTTTCTCACATCGGCCTTTAGACTTAATTTTCCCCCTTCTAAAGAGAAGGGTTCATCAAATGGATGTGTTATGCGCAATTCGGTGAAGACATGGCCGCGAAGCCGAAAAAGGACCCTCTCGCAACACTGATGGCAATACCCGGTGTTGGTAAAGCAACAGCAAAGAAACTTAGCGATGCAGGAATAAAATCTGCATCTGGGATCAACAAAGCAGGTGCAAAAGGGCTTGCAAAAGCAGGCCTCAGTGCAGCAATTTCCAAGAAACTCCTAGCAGCAGTAGCAAAGAAGACCGCTAAGAAAGCGACTACTAAGGCAAAGTCTACTGCAAAGAAAGCAGCAACAAAAACAAAAGCGACCGCCGCTAAAGCAAAATCTTCAGCAAAGAAAACGGCAACAAAAGCAAAGTCTACTGCAAAGAAAGCAGCATCTAAGACAAAAGCAGCGGCATCTAAAGCGGCTTCTGCGGGACAAAAAGTAGCTGAGAAAACAGTCAGTAAGGCTGGTGAGCATAAAGTCAAGATGGAGAAATCCAAGGATGGAAGAAAGGGCAAGACCCTGAAAGTTCCTCGCTCGGTTAAAGACATGGCATGGTTCAAGAAAAGGTGAGGGAATTCACCGCTATATTGTAAGACCTTCAAGCAAGAGGGCCTCATATGCCAAGGCGTAAGTATGGGAAGTTACGCAAGGTTGTTGAGTTGCCTCCTAAAGGTAACTGCTCTCGTTGCCGTAGTGGAAAATACTGCCCTATTGAAGGGCATGAAGGCAACAAGGTAGCTAGCCACAGAGAATGGAGTGGCCCTCCTAAAATCGAGAAGCGCAAGAAAGCGCGCTCATGATTCATTATTATCAATTTCAATCGTTGTTGCGCGTTTGTAGATTTCTCGTAATGTTTGGTCACTTATTTCGAGATATACGCGAGTAGTAGCTATACTTGCATGCCCGAGCAATCTTTGGATGCTAACCAAGTCCGCTCCTCTCTCCAAAAGCCCGGTCGCGAAATTGTGTCTTAGAACGTGAGGTGTGAGTCTGCCTCGTGGAATACCCGCCTCATCTGCTAGTTTATCCATTAAGCGTTGTAGACTCCTAGATTGTAGGGCCCTACCGTTCTTTGTTACCAACAGATGTTCACCGTCAGGATTCCTTTCTTCCCTGAGCGGTAACCATGCCTCAATTCTAGCAACTGTGGATTCAGTAAACAATACCAACCTATCCTTTCCACCCTTTCCATCAATTACCATTGCAGAATGATCGTCAAGGTCGATGTTTGATAATTCCAAATCACAAAGTTCGCTTACTCGCAATCCTGTATCTAGTATCATTGTCACAACTAGATTTGCGAGTGGATCTTCGCTGAATGCTGCAGCTTCTTTGACCAGAGATAATTCTCTGCTGGATAGAGTGCGTGGTAACTTCTTTCCACTCTTTGGACGGACTAAATGTTCTGGCCACTTTTGGCCTAACCAATTGATTAGATGATTTGCAGCAGCAAGTCTTGCCTTTACAGTGGAAGGAGATTTGTTGATCATAGAATTAACCCAAATGTCTAGCCTTCCATTGAATGGCTCGATTCTCTCTAGTAACTGTTCAACACTCATTGAATCTCTCTCAAATTCAGTGATTATATCTTCACCAGGAAGAGGGGTTTCAATCAAATGCCTCAAACCAATCATGTATGATTTCTGAGTATTGACCGATTTACCTTCAGCCTGTAATTGAGTAGTGTAGGTGTGAAGCCAAGGTAAGTGACCTCTGTGAATGAGGCGCGGCGGTAGCTCTGGCCCTTCACCGTACAGACGCTGCTGTACTGCTTTTTGCCTAGCATTGTATGGCCCTGTTCTCATTGGCGTCACCGCCTTACTCGCCGAGGCGAGCGTGCATCCCGTGTCCCGAAGGACAAAACCCAATCAGGCCACCATGATATGAAGCCTTCGCGCGATACTCCACTAACAGCAGGCCGAAGACGACAAACATCGGTTCGCCAATACTAGAATTAGGACTTCCAGATTGTGACCCAAGTTCGGTAGAACAGGATAAACTACTGATTGACGTAATCTAATCTAGGCTATATTGCATAATCTCGCAGTCGGTGCACTGGTCGATATTTTTCATACCAATTCCTTGCAGTCGGCCACATCTGAGACAGTGACATGGGTTCCTGACTCGTACACGCAAATTCATTCTGTTCATGAACCAAAGAAAGCTGATTAGGTTTTGAATGGTTGTTAATTCCTTGATGCATATTCGTTGTACCGAGAGCAAGAAAACCCTCAAAAAAAGTATCAAAAATTGGTTTTATATTTCTCTCTTGAACTTTCAGATTGTGAGATGCACAGAGGAATCGTGTCTTGCTACAAAACAAGCATTATACAGTATTGAATGGAGAGGTTCTGTAAAACAACGCTTTGTGTGGTTGACGGAACAACAAGAGGGGGTATTATTTATCGAAACAAATGCCAGTTCAAATTTAATGATTGACGGTATTGACCATCCATTGGAGCTCCTCATTCGTTGGCTGGAAGATGCGAAAGTCGCGGGTGTAGACAAGCCTGATGCTATGAACATAGCCACTATTGGCAAAGAAGGCAAACCTCGTAATAGAATGGTATTAATGCGACATGTAACACAGAATGAGATTGGGTTTTTCACCAATCTGTTAAGTGACAAATCAAAGGAGATAACTGCCAATTCAAATGTTTCTGCTACACTTTGGTGGCCCAATATGGAGCGACAAATACGTATTGAGGGAGCAGCGAGTCTCATGGATAGAGAGTTCGTTGAGGATTATTTCAAAACCCGTCCAAGAAATAGCCAGATAGCTGCATGGGCATCAAAGCAAAGTCAATCTCTAGAATCTATGCATGTTCTCGATGAAAGATTTCAGGAGGCAAAGAGAAGATTTGCAAATGACGACATACCAATTCCAGAATTTTGGGGGGGCTACACAATTTCAATCGATAGGATTGAGTTTTGGCTCGGCCAACCTTATCGCTTGCATGAGCGGATTGTTTTCACTAGAACTGAAAATGGTTGGAATATTTCTAGGCTATTTCCATGAGTAATAGTAGCTGTAATGTATGAAATTTAGAACAAATCAGCTTCCATTATCAAAAAAACGGGAGAAACTTTTTTTGTGTTGTGATGGATTTGGTTGATGAAACAAATGAGTCCTAGGCATAAATGTGGCACTTTTGTTTTCGCTTCATTGGCATTCCTTCTTGCTATATTTTCAACATCTTTAATCCAATCATGTACGACTTCTGAGTATTGACTGATTTTCCCTCTGTCTGCAGTCGGGTTGTGTAGGTGTGAAGCCAAGGTAAGTGACCTCTGTGAATGAGGCGCGGCGGTATTCAGTGGGCGGATACAGACGATACCCCTGATTCTCATAACATAAAATTTGAGGCAATGGGCATGAAACGCAATTAAATAAGCAAAATTGCTGGGGGGTTTTCATGCCCTTATGCCCGGCCTGTAACATCGGTGTAGAAGCATCATGGGACGTTTGTCCCAAATGCTCACAGGCGTTGAGTGCTAAGGCAATTGAGCAGGCGGGTGGCGTTAAATCAAAGGATCCTGATTTTGCTACTAATTTAGCGTGGTACTATCACACTATTCCATTCATTACTGCGATTACTGCCGCCATATTAGGAGACAACGCTGTACAATCTAGTGACCCATTAGTAAGAACATTATTTCCTCCAATCTGTCTAATTTTGGGAGGGTTTGTTGGACTGATTATTCTTAAGGAAATATCGGAAATGAGGCCACAATAAAGACCTGAATTGTTATTTCATGGGTCTCAACCTAAACCATACATTGAATTCGAATATAATGCAAAATCCGTTTAATGCAAAGGGTACCCTTCGCATTCATACCTAATACAAGGGGCCCCTTCGTATGGCCATAGGAATAATTACAGAAGTTAGTATTGAAAGTGTGCGAATGTCAAACCAGAGCATAAGGTCGCAAATATACAGAAAGGGATTGATAATAACACCCCAAAAAATAATCTTTTTCTCGCTCTATCTCCGCGCCAAGGTATGTTAGATAACAAAAGAATTACTGAAACCAAAAAAGGCTGTGCAAACAGTATAAAAAGGTCAAAATCCGAAGAACTACACAAACCTATACAAAATGTCCACCACCCCTTTGACTCTAAATAGAACGAGATCGAAGTAAGAAGGAAAGTTAACACTATTGATAGATTGAAACCAGAATTGAGATTTTTTTCGTAATTTTTGAGTAACTTAATGCTAGCAGTCATGATGTACATCACGTAAATATAATAAGAAACCATGAGTAAAGAATCGATAAAAAACTTAGATTCAGGATCTCTTTGACTCAAGGTTTTAGCGAAATAAAAGCTTAGTATTGCAAAAATAATAGCGCAGAATTTAATACCTAATTCAGGGTATTTTCTCAAGGATGCTTTCAAAGGCAAGCAATTATCTCCAGTGAAGTTTGGTTTATTGTTAGGTTTTTAAAAAAAACCCCGGCAATCATTATTTTTTAAATCATCAAAGGGTCTGACCGATTACCCTTTGTATCGGAAAATAAAATGCAAAGGAGCATCGGATAACCCCTTGTGATTTATCCGAATCAATTTATCACTAGTCAAGATATATCTTCCAACTTATGCCGTTTCCTTTCTTCTGCTGATATGCGTAGTTTCACTCCTGAAATTTCACAGAAATCCTTTACATCTTTATAATTGTATTTTAGGCTCTGCAATGGCCATAAATCCTTGTATTCGTTATTACCTGTTGCTAGTGTGAACACACTCGCGAATGAACTTTCACCAATGTCTACTGAGCCAATGAAAACATAAGATCTATTATTCAATTTGGTTAGTTTAGCCTCAACCAACTGCTCGTTTTTGTATTCATATTCTAGAATACTATGGCAAAAACCTACGTAACATGTAGAGCGAATATGACGTGTAGTTGACCATAATGGACCAAGTTTGATAATAAACCGAATAAGTTGCGCTCCAGGAAACATTGTAAGGATAATTGCAATTAGAATTACTCCGAGGGCCAAAAGTCCACATTTTTTCGCAGGAGTGTAGATAGTATCTTCCATACTAATTGTGTAATCTGCATTTAGCTCACCCTTCTCTAACAAATACAAACAGTCGTTAAGGGGATCTTTAGAATTGCCACAGTCCCTAAGAATTTCCTGCTCAAATTCTGCAAATTCATCCATGATTTCCCCACAATAGAATCCAACTTAACGCTTTACCCGACACATTTCGGCACCCACGCATGAGGCGTCTAAGAGGTGGACCCTCTCTATACCCATGCGTGAGGAGTATGTCACTTGGGTACCCTTCAATTCGTCCCTATTAAGTCAGATAGGACTGATTGATAATAAAGTAGATACTGTAATGTTTTTTTACCGTCTTAACTTACGCTATGTTATGATAATACGAAATCAAACACTTACTGCCCTATCACTGGTTATGTTGATGATGCTGTCCAGCATCTTGCCAGGTTGTATTGAAAGTGCTGACGAAGTTGAAGAAGAAGTCAACCCTAATGCGGCACCAAAAGAAGCGATGGGTATGTGGTGGCCTACAGTCGACGGAATCATCGAATATCCTACTATTTCACCGCATACTGAATGGTCTGATGGTGACGAAATAGAGATCGATTTCTTGGATGATAGTGGTTCCAAGCACGCTGCTATATTGCGATACAAATCAGTCGAAGAAGGTCTTGCCTTAGCAGTAGAAATTGACAAACTTGACGAAACACCAAAAGAAATCGTGTTGACTCTGCCTGACCGTGAACTAAAGATTGGAGTTACAACTGAGTCGGCTTTTGATCTCGAGATGGAAATGGATTGCAGTCGTGTCTTATTTGAATGTCCAGATAAAGAAGAGAAGAAGATCATCAATAAGAATGCACTTATGGAATATGAGCTGCTTGATTTCCTCTGGAAGAACGAGGTTGCAGCCATTCACAATTTGGATACAGATAAATTGGTAATGGAGTCAACAGCCAAGCAACTATTTGGTGACACCACTGAAGTATCCTATACCATTTCTGTCATCTTTTCTGAATCAACCTGGACGTTTGAAAAGACCACAGATTTCGGTTGGGTTCTACCCTATTTATTCCCACGCTCAGACATCAGTGTGACCGGGATTGAGGTAACCCAAGCAGTACAGACTGCAGATATGCAGATGCGGTTGGTTGAGGGCAAGACTTCACTTGCTCGGGTATACGTTGATAGTGGTGATCTTGCAACTGCAAATGTTGAAGTCACTTTGAAGTATTGTATTCTGATTTTCTGCGTAGATGAACTAACCAAAACTCATGTTGCTGTACAAAGTCCAGACCGGGCAGATATTTCTCACAGTGCCAATTTTGTTCTACCAGATCATTGGGTAACCTACGAAGGTGTGGAAACTCCAATTGCAATTGGTCTAATCGCCACCATCAAACCGATATATCCTGATGGTTTTATCGATTATCTTGATCCAGATACTAGTAATAACTACGATGCAGGTGTATTTTGGTTCAATCAAACACGTGACTTAATCGTCTGGGCAGTACGTATCCCACAGGATACTAATGGTGATGGCATATCGGAGTTCAGACCTCAAGCAACTGTAGATCAATGGATGGACTATACTGGGGCTATGCTACCTACTAATCTTAACCAAGTTGATTTTACTTGGAGTGCCATGCCAGATATGGCTGCGTGCACTGTCAATCAATGCAATGGCCAATTATGGAATTGGTCTGCGGAAATGACGATGATTATTGCTTTTAGCGTTCTTATAGCTAGTTTGACAGGTGAGGATATAGAGGGCCTACCGCCGTTACCAGATCAAGTTCATGGCATTACTCCACTAAATGGGATGGGAGGGGGCGTTTCAAGTCCTGCTTGGTGCACAACCAGTGGATGTAGTGGGTGGAGTGGAGAATATGGTGCAGCAAATGTAGGTAAGACCTCGTCTTTGGTAAGCGTTTGTGGCGACGCTGGTCCAAGGACGGTAGGAAATGTTAGCCAACAATGTGTTGTTCACGAAATGACTCATAATTTAGGACCATATTGTATGGATAATAGTGCTCCGTTAGATGGAGATTGTATCGATCCAACCGATGAAGCGTGGGGCGCACATCTTGCCCAATGTGGCGCTGGTGGTTCTGATGCTGTTTGGGCCACAAATTTTCAGCCCTATAATATCAAAGATATCGGTTGGGATTCATTGGCCAGCAATCCTGAAACAAATCAGCAAGCCTTGGTACCCCCAAGTTATCCAGATTTCATGTCATATTGCGGAGCAGGTAACACTACTTTGAATAATTTAAACGGAGGTAGTGATGGATTTGAAGTTCCGTACGTTATTTCTAACGATGTACTCCAGTGGATTTCTACACTGAGATGGGAATGGATGTACGACAAGTTTGAGAATTGGAGCCCAGGAAATCCTGCTAATCCATACAATGGAAGATCTTCGGAGGCTAATTCGACTTATCGGACAATTAGTGGGATCGTTCCTGCTGATGGCTCGACGGCTTCACTAGGTCATTCTTGGACTGATTCGGGAGTTGTAAGTGAATTCCGTGAAGATTATTCGAGTAAGTCACCTGAGCGAAACTATACGATTAGAGTATTGGATTCTTCAAGTTCTTTAATCCAAGAAATCAAGTTTGATCCAGTTCACATCAATCCCGAAGGTGAAGTAATAGATCATCATATCAGTTATGTTCTCAAAGACAATGGATTGATCAATTCAATTGAGTTGCTACACAGAGGGACTGTGATTGATTCACTACGTTCTACCAGTCCTCCAGTGACAAGAATGCAGCCTCTAGATGCAACTGAATACTCAAGAGACCGTCCCGTAAATTTGAGTTGGACAAAGGCCAGCCCCTCCTCAAACCGCCCTATATTGTATCAGTTGGGATATTCTTCAGGATCAGATTTGTGGTTACCAATTGGTGGATTGAGCACTTCAACAACGATGGTGCTTGATTTCAGTACCCTTCCTGCTACCCTACAAGGAAAAACGAGTAATTTCCGTGTTCGTGCGACCAATGGATTCGACACCTATTATTCTGAATCATCCTCGTTCACCCTTCCAAATCAAGCGCCTGAGCTCACGCTTGAAACATCTGGTGCGATCGGACTTCATGATGTTAGAAAATCAATCCTGGCACAGTCCAATCAAGCCCCAATGCTTGCAGTAACGGCGGGAGACTCTTTCAGCATCACACCTAGTATTACAGATGCCGATTGGACTTCGATTAACGAAAAGGGATGTACTGCTGTTTTGAAGCGAGGTCAAGAAACGGTTTGGACTAATGGTGCGGCTGAAACAGTCCGTGAAACGAATCGAATCACATCTCACCCATCAGGATCTCAAGAAAAAGGTGACAACTGGCAGGGTGACATACATGGTCAGACTCACTCATTGCATGATTCAGTACATTGTTTGCACAACAATGGTGCATTTTTGCCCTACTCCTTCCCGAACATAGACATTCTTCCTGGTGAAATGACGCCTGGAGATTATGTGTTTGAGATGACCTATGTCGATGTAGGGGGTGCCTCAGTCACTGAGAAGGTTTCATTCTCGGTCATACCTCGTAATTACCTCGTCGGCCCCGACTCAACAGGTAGTGCAGACGACATATTGAAGGAATACCGTTCTAAGTTGGAGATGATGTCCAACATTTCGAAGATGAATAATGACTTGAACCGAGGAGAGTTGCAATATTATCTTGAATTATCACGGAATGCTAGAGGGGATGACAATGCTTTGACTGATGCTGAGATTACTGAGTTGCAAAAGTTGTATGGGATTTCAGATTCGCGTGCCGAAGAAATCGCTGCTATGGACTAGACTTTAGCGGCAGGAATTTAGTGATTTGTTGTGAAGGAATATTGAGAGTGAACTTCTCCATCGATTTCTATTTCCCCAGTTTTTTCAATGAACTGTGATTTTTGCAGGGCCCGACGGATTATATGCGCTTTCACATCGCGCCCCGCCTCTTCAAGCGCGCTCACAATTTCTCGAATTGTTGCAGGGCTATTGTCTCGCAGCCAACCGACAATCCAATCCGCTTGGATGCGATTCTGACGTCTCTCCTCTGTCCAACGTCGTCGCATATTTACCGGTATTTGGCAGTGGTTTACAGATGTTAATGTGCTTTGATTTCATGTTAAATTTGAAGAAAATCCGGAATTTCCTTTATATCTCGGACAGCAATAGCAAATTTTGAGCAACATGATGAGCACACTGACTCTAATCTACTACCAACTAATTGAGATGTTGATGATTGCGGACCCATCATCCGGTGGATTACTCAAATCAATGGCAATGCATATTACAGAATTATCATTGTCAGAATCTTCAATCATTCAAACCATTTTTAACGCAATATATTTTGTTGTGGGAATGATAATGCTCATTTTTGCTGTCCTGTTAAGAAAACTAGCAGAATTAATCACCGGACAACCAATACCAGTCCCTTGGTTCTGATTTAGAATTCAAGCGTTGGAATCTTGTTCGTCCTTCTCTGTGCTAGAAACAGGCGGCAAGTCCAGAATTTTACGCTTAATATTGGCTCTGAGTTGCTCAAGGTCACCATAACATATCAATGAATCGCGGAAGCGCAGTTGCATATCTGGGTCTGGGTTCCAAATTAGGTCTCCAGCTCTAGATAATGCGAAAACAGGGATATCTCCTTTGAAGATATCACTAATTGGTGAAC
>Ga0163110_10001233_pt1 | contig 12963 bp, 11 predicted proteins | sample CRUFie1St17metaG_FD_108703 | JGI IMG/M metagenome (GOLD analysis project Ga0163110, IMG submission 108703) | Marine microbial communities from the Costa Rica Dome - CRUD Field 142mm St17 metaG | ecosystem: Environmental > Aquatic > Marine > Oceanic > Photic zone | place: Costa Rica: the Eastern...
AAGTCGATTTTATTATTTTTTACTCCAACTTTGACTAATCCGCCTTTTGCTAATTTTCCAAAAAGTAGCTCGTCAGCTAAAGGTTTCTTTATGTGTTCTTGAATTACTCTGGATAATGGGCGTGCTCCCATTGTACTATCATAGCCTTTATTCCCCAACCATTCTGCGGCTTCTTTGCTCAATTCAATAGCAACATTTCTATCCATTAACTGCGCCTCCAGTTGAACAATAAATTTATCAACAACTTGTATAATTATCTCTTTTGGCAAAGCGGAGAAACTGATTATAGAGTCCAACCTATTTCTAAACTCTGGAGTAAACAGGCGCTCAATTGCTATTGTATCTTCGTCTTCTCTTAAAGATTTTCCAAATCCAATTGCAGCTTTTGCTTGTTCAGCAGCCCCAGCGTTTGAAGTCATGATTAAGATCACATTTCTGAAGTCTACAGATCTGCCATTATGATCTGTCAATTTTCCATAATCCATCACTTGGAGAAGTATATTGAATACATCTGGATGAGCTTTTTCAATCTCGTCTAGTAGTAAAACACAATGAGGGTTTTGATTCACACCATCTGTCAACATACCTCCTTGATCAAAGCCAACATATCCTGGAGGGGCGCCGATAAGTCGAGAGACTGCGTGTTTTTCCATGTATTCTGACATGTCAAATCGTAGAAGCTCTATGCCTAAAGTATCAGCTAATTGTCGTGCTACTTCTGTTTTCCCCACACCAGTTGGACCGGCAAATAAATAATTTCCAATTGGTTTCTCAGGTTCACGTAATCCTGCACGACTTAGTTTGATAGCAGATGCTAGAGCTGAAATAGCCTTATCTTGACCAAAAACTACAGTTTTGAGTTTATCTTCTAGATCTTTAAGAATAGTAGCGTCATCTTTTGAGACGTTTTTAGGGGGTATGCGAGCTATTTTTGCAATAACTGCTTCGATCTCTTTTTGCCCTATGTTTCTACGTCTCTTATTTTCAGGTAACAAATGTTGAGCTGCTCCGGCTTCGTCGATAACATCGATCGCTTTATCTGGAAGCTTTCTATCATTAATGTAACGAGAAGATAGTTCAACTGCGGTTCTTATCGCCTCGACTGAAAATTTTACATTGTGATGTTCTTCAAAATAAGGTTTCAAACCTTTTAATATTTTAATGGAGTCGTCCAGTGTGGGCTCAACTACATCTATCTTTTGAAATCTTCTTGCTAAAGCGCGATCTTTTTCAAAATGTTGCCTGAATTCTTTGTATGTTGTTGATCCCATGCAACGAAGTTTACCCCCTTGTAGAGATGGCTTGAGGAGGTTTGATGCATCCATTGCTCCGCCACTCGTTGCTCCGGCACCAATCACCGTATGGATTTCATCTATAAATAATATTGAATTAGGATGATTTTCTAATTCTGTCATCACTGCTTTTAGTCTTTCTTCAAAATCACCGCGATATCGTGTACCTGCAAGCAGTGCACCCATATCCAACGAGAATATATTAGTATCAGATAGGATACTTGGGGTTTTATTATTTACAATTTTTACTGCTAAACCTTCAGCTATTGCAGTTTTTCCTACACCTGGGTCTCCTACCAGCAGAGGATTATTTTTCCGTCGGCGGCATAATATCTGAATACATCTTTCTACCTCGGCGTTACGGCCTATTAGGGGGTCCAACTCACCCTCGAGAGCTTTTGAGTTGAGATCGATGCAGTATTTTTGCAATGCTGTTTCTTTTGCATCAGAAGTATTCTCTTGGCCTTCTATATTGCCTTCAGGTTGGTCAGAGCCAGTAATTGATCTCTTTTCATTGAAGGCAGAGTTTTTTGCTACTCCGTGGGCAATAAAGTTTACAGCATCGTAGCGGGTCATTTCTTGTTCTTGTAAAAAATAAGTTGCGTTACTTTCTCTTTCAGCAAAGATGGCTACTAATACGTTAGCTCCAGTAACCTCTGATCTTCCGCTGCTTTGAACATGAATAGCAGCCCTCTGGATAACTCTTTGAAAGGCTGTTGTGGGTGTTGAGTCAAAGTCCTTCGACTGTGAAGTAAGTGAAGTAAGCTCTTCATCCAAATATTCTGACAATTTTGTTTTAAGCTTTTCCAAATCTACACTGCACGCTTCCATCACATTAGCGGCATCTGGTTCTTCGATTAGTGCTAACAGAAGATGTTCCAGGGTGGCTAATTCGTGTTTGCGAGCGGCAGCTAATGCGAGCGATTTATGTATAGCTTTTTCCAAGTTAGTAGAGAATGAAGGCACGTTAGAATTTCCCTGTCGTCGATATCTTTTTCTACCTTATAAGATCGGGTTTATTACTCTCGCTTCAACCCCTAATTACGATTTTTTTTAAATTTTTTTAAATTTCTTCAAATTTGCTAGTTATTTTTAAGAAATATTTATAAGAATGTGCCATGTGCTAGAGGATAAAGTGATGCATAATGATGTAAAAGATCTTTCTTATTTTTATTCCAAAACAAAGTTAGGTATGACAGTACAAGCAATTTTGTCTGATAAAATCATGCAGTTTTGGCCCAATTTGAAGGGTTTAACAATCGGTGGGTATGGATTTCCTCTGCCAGTAATAAAGCCTTTATCAAGAAATGCCAAAAGAAGCATTGTTTTGATGCCTGATAAACAGGGTGTAATCTCGTCTGCATTAGAAACAAGAAGTAACATATGTTTGCTTTGTGAGGAAACTCAATGGCCTTTATCTACTGGTATGATGGATCGATTGGTAATATTGCATGGCTTAGAGACATCTGAAAATCCACGAGATCTTCTATTAGAAATTTATAGGGTTTTGGGTCCCGGTGGAAGGGCGTTATTTATTGTACCAAATAGATCAGGATTGTGGGCAAGGCGTGATCATACACCTTTTGCGTTAGGAAGGCCGTATTCATTAGGTCAACTCGAGAGGCAGGTTACAGATTGTGGACTTCTTCCAAAATCTCATCGAGCATCATTATTTTTTCCACCAAGTGATAGTAATTTTTGGCAAAAACTTTCACCAACATGGGAAGCTGTTGGTTCTAGATTGTCACAACATTTTGCTGGGGGTATATTGATTCTTGAAGTTTACAAGCAGGTACCAGCTCCTGTAATGCCTGGATTGAGTAAATTTGTTCGAAAACCTTTTGCTGTTTTTGATGGTTTGCGTAAGCCGTCAGGTAAGCCAGTTATCAACCCATATCAATTCAAATAGTCAAGTTTATTCATTTAATTGATTCTTGATTCATTTCTTTGATGAGTTGTTTAGTCACAATATTTCTATGTTATTGAAATATATAGAAAAAAATTCTTATTTTAGTTGAATTGGGTGGTTGCCACCGGTCTCAGGCTTTGCTAAGACATCGCTGATTTATAACTAGTTCTTTTTAGAAGAAATGTAACAGTCTTTTCACATCCGCCAAATTGGTGTGAGTTGGGCTAAAAGCGATGGAAGTTAATCTGTGTCAACATCTATGTCAGCAGGGGTAGCAAAAAGGTACGCGAAAGCGATCTTTGGATTGGCGAAAGAAGAAAAGACTGTTGATTCTTTAAGCGCAGACATGTCCACGCTTGAAGATGCTTTGCAGGTTAGTGAAGATCTAAATCATTTGATTTTTTCTCCAGTCTATAATCGGTTAGAGCAAGAAAAAGCGGTTGCAGCCTTGTCGGACAAGATGTGTTTGAGTGCTTTGGTGAAAAATTCATTAGGCCTTCTAGCAATGAAAAGGCGATTGGATATCTTACCTGTTTTAATAGAAGAAGTTAATGCTTACATCGCTGATGACAAAGGGGAGGTAAAGGTAAGTGTTACTTCCGCATCTAATTTATCAGAGGCTCAAACTAAAGACTTAACAAAGTCTTTGAAGAAAGCCATCGGAAAAGAAATAAAGATAGAAAGTACTGTCGATGAAACCCTAATTGGTGGTCTTATTGTAAAGGTAGGGTCAAAAATGATCGATAGTTCTATTAGTTCAAAATTAGCAAATCTACAAAATATTATGAAAGAGGTCGGGTAATGAGCATCCAAGCTGCAGAGATTTCAGAGATTTTAAAAGGTCAGATAAAAAACTTCGGTAAAGAAGTAGAGGTTTCCGAGGTGGGCCGTGTGCTTAGTGTCGGTGACGGAATTGCGAGAGTCCACGGTTTAGATAATATTCAAGCCGGTGAGATGGTTGAATTTCCCGGTGGTATTAGGGGTATGGCATTAAATCTAGAGATTGATAACGTGGGTATTGTTATCTTTGGGTCTGATCGTGACATCAAAGAAGGCGATACTGTGAAAAGAACTAACGCGATCGTTGATGTGCCTACAGGTGATGAACTTTTAGGAAGGGTGGTAGACGGACTTGGTAATCCAATTGATGGAAAAGGTCCAATCAAAACTAAGCAACGCTCTATTGCTGATGTAAAAGCGCCGGGGATTATCCCACGTAAATCTGTTCATGAACCGATGGCGACAGGCTTAAAGTCTGTTGATGCTATGGTTCCTATTGGCCGTGGACAGCGCGAACTTATTATTGGAGATAGGCAAACTGGTAAAACAGCAATAGCATTAGATACTATTCTCAACCAGAAAACCTACAACGATGCCGCTGGATCCGATGAAAGCAGAAAACTTTATTGCGTTTACGTAGCTGTGGGTCAAAAAAGATCAACCGTAGCTCAACTTGTGAAGAAGTTGGAAGAAACTGGTGCGATGGCCTACTCAATAATTGTGGCAGCCACAGCATCGGACCCTGCACCAATGCAGTTTTTGGCACCTTATGCAGCGACATCAATGGCCGAACATTTCCGTGATAATGGCAGGCACGCGTTGATAATTTATGACGATTTATCAAAGCAAGCTGTTGCTTACAGGCAAATGTCTTTGTTGTTGCGAAGACCACCTGGAAGGGAAGCCTATCCAGGCGACGTATTTTATCTTCACTCTAGATTGCTAGAAAGATCTTCTAAGTTGAACGAAGATAATGGCTCGGGTTCACTGACGGCTTTGCCTATCATTGAAACTCAAGGAGGAGACGTTTCAGCATTTATACCGACTAATGTTATATCCATAACTGATGGGCAAATATTTTTAGAAACTGACTTGTTCAACGCTGGTATACGACCAGCAGTCAATACAGGGTTATCAGTTTCGCGAGTAGGATCTTCAGCCCAAACAGATGCGATGAAATCAGTAGCGGGACCTGTTAAGCTTGAATTAGCTCAATACAGAGAAATGGCAGCTTTTGCTCAATTCGGTTCTGACTTAGACGCATCAACTCAGCAGCTCTTAAACAGGGGAGCCCGTCTTACAGAACTAATGAAACAAGCCCAGTATGCGCCCCTCACTAATGCAGAGATTGTTTGCACTATTTATGCTGGAACAAAAGGCTACTTAGATAAAATTGAGGTTTCAGATGTTGGTCGTTTTGAGACAGGTTTGGTAACCTATTTAAGAGCAAATCATGCAGAGATGTTGGAAGATATCACCAATAATGACCGAAAAGTTAAGGGTGAATTGGAAGACGCTATAAGAAGTGCTCTTGATGCGTTTTCTAAAGATTTTGTATAAATTAACAAATAAAAGCCATAGAGTAAAAGATGCCTAGTCTAAAAGACCTAAAAAACCGGATCGATAGCGTTACGTCTACACGTAAAATTACGAAAGCTATGCAGATGGTAGCAGCGGCTAAGTTGCGTCGGGCCCAAGAAGCTGCAGAAAGTGCTCGCCCATATGCGGATAGAATGAGTGCTGTGATGGGCAACTTGGCAATGGGAGTTGGAAATTCTGAGTCAGCCCCAAAGCTTATTTCTGGTTCAGGTAGCTCAGATGTTCATTTGCTAGTAGTGGCGACAGCAGAGCGTGGACTTTGTGGGGGATTCAATTCATCAATAGTTCGTCTGGCAAAAGTACATATTGAAAAACTACAAAAAGATGGATCTACAGTGAAGATTATCACCATTGGGAAAAAAGGAAAAGAGCAGCTAAAACGAGAATTCAGTGATTTAATCATCGATCATGTAGATCTATCTAATGTGAAGCGTGTGGGTTATGACAACGCGAAATCCATCAGTGAGGATATCTTATCGCGCTTTGAAGAAAATGAGTTCGATGTATGTACGATTTTTTATAACGAATTTAAATCGGTGATTAGTCAAATTCCAACAGCTTTGCAGTTAATACCTGCAGTTTTCGAAGACTCAGAAGACTCGACTAGCGATTTTTATGAATATGAACCAGGAGAAAATGAAATTTTGATGGAGTTATTGCCTCGAGCAATGACTACCAATATTTTTACTGCCCTATTGGAAAATGGTGCATCAGAGCAAGGAGCTAGAATGTCCGCAATGGACAATGCCACCCGAAATGCTGGTGATATGATAGAAAAATTAACAATCGAATATAACCGATCGCGTCAAGCCGTGATTACTAATGAACTTATTGAGATTATTTCGGGTGCAGAAGCACTCTGATAAACTGGAGAAGAAGAATGGCAAAAGAAAAATTATCTGTAGGAAAAGTTACTCAAGTAATTGGGGCTGTGGTTGATGTGCAATTTGAAGACAAATTACCCGAGATCTTAAATGCACTTGAGACAGAAAATAATGGAAATCGTTTAATTTTGGAAGTTGCGCAGCATTTGGGTGAAAATACTGTGCGAACAGTTGCTATGGATGCTTCTGAAGGATTGGTGAGAGGACAGGAAGTGCGTGATACTGGCAATCCTATCGAAGTGCCAGTTGGTGACGCTACTTTAGGCCGAATTATCAATGTGGTGGGTGAGCCGGTTGATGAACAGGGTCCGATCAATTCTAAAGAAACAAGAGCAATTCACCAACCTTCTCCAGATTTTGCAGACCAGGCAACAGAATCAGAGATTTTGGTAACAGGTATTAAGGTAGTTGATTTACTAGCTCCTTACACAAAAGGTGGAAAGATTGGGCTTTTTGGTGGAGCAGGAGTGGGTAAAACTGTGTTGATCATGGAGTTGATCAATAATATTGCGAAAGTGCACTCTGGAGTTTCTGTATTTGCCGGAGTTGGTGAGCGAACACGAGAAGGGAACGATCTTTATCATGAAATGATTGAGTCGGGTGTTATCGTACCGGAAAAATTAGAGGATTCTAAGATTGCTCTTGTTTATGGCCAGATGAATGAACCTCCTGGTGCTAGAATGCGAGTTGCTCTTTCAGGTCTAACATTGGCAGAACAATTCAGAGATGAGACGGGAGCAGATGTGTTATTTTTTGTTGATAACATCTTCCGTTTTACACAAGCTGGATCAGAAGTATCAGCCTTATTAGGCCGAATTCCATCTGCTGTGGGATACCAACCGACGCTTGCCACTGATATGGGTGCTATGCAAGAACGAATTACCTCAACTAAAGCTGGGTCAATAACATCTGTTCAAGCGGTTTATGTTCCAGCAGATGACCTTACTGATCCCGCGCCAGCAACTTCGTTTGCTCACTTAGATGCAACCACTGTTTTGTCACGAGCCATATCAGAATTAGGTATTTATCCAGCTGTTGATCCATTAGACTCTACCTCAAGGCTTCTTGACCCAGCTGTTATTGGTGAGGACCACTATTCAGTTGCACGCGATGTGCAGGGTATTTTGCAACGGTACAAATCTTTACAAGATATTATTGCAATCTTAGGTATGGATGAACTTTCTGAAGAGGATAAGCTAACTGTTTCTAGAGCTAGAAAGATTCAACGATTTTTGTCACAGCCTTTTGACGTTGCTAAGGTTTTCACCGGGTCAGATGGGAAGCAAGTTCCATTAGAAGATACAATCGATAGTTTCAAAAGAGTTGTGGCTGGTGAGTTTGATCACTTGCCTGAAGCAGCCTTTTATATGGTTGGTGGTATTAATGAAGTGATTGAAAAAGCTGAACGGTTGGAAGCTGAAGCAGCTTAAAAGGAATATGTAATGTCAGATTTGATGCAATTTGATCTTGTTTCTCCGGAGGCTGCTTTGATTTCTATTGAGGCCTCTTCTGTAGAAATTCCAGGGGCTGAGGGGGACTTTACGGCAATGCCGCAGCATGCTTCTCTCATAACTTCCTTAAGACCAGGTTTGTTAAAAGTTAATTCTAATGATGGCACAAAAGAGTATATTGTCACGGGTGGTTTTGTAGAAATAAATGCCAGTTCTACATCTGTATTGGCTGAGCAAGCTTTTGAAAAAGATAATCTCACAAAAGATATAGTTGATGGACTAATTGCTGATGCAGAAAAAGCGTTAACAAATTGTGCAGAGAGTTCTCGCGATGCTTTGGAAAAAAGGTGTCATGATACTAAATCGCTGTTAGAACTTTTAGATCTTTAAATACTTACACGAGTAATTTAGTTAGTGGTCCTTCGTATATTGTATTGAGTGAAACAGTATCAAACAAGGATGATACAGACGTTCCTTGCGCAATATTTAAAATAGCTTGAGCGAATAATGGAGCTGTTGGTACTATTCTGATATTTTCTGCCTTTAATACTGGTTTTGTAGGTTGAATAGAATCTGTTATTACTAAGCTTTTCATTACGGAGTTGGTTATACGATCAACAGCGGGCCCAGACATCACCCCATGTGAAATGTAGGAATGTACTTCAATTGCACCAGCGTCAAGTAAAACCTCCGCAGCTTTACATAATGTTCCGGCAGTATCACAAATATCATCTACGAGAATACATTTTTTACCCTTGACGTTTCCTATTACTGTCATCTCTGAAATTTCACCCACTTTTTCTCTACGTTTATCTACGATAGCCAAGGGGCACTTTAATCTTTGTGCTAATTCTCGAGCTCGTGCAACACCCCCGACATCTGGAGAAACAATCATTAAATCTTTTAAATCAGAAAATTGATTTTGTATGTCTAAGGCAAAAATTGGAGAAGCATAAAGATTATCAACTGGTAAATCAAAAAATCCTTGTATTTGAGCTGCGTGTAAATCCATTGTAAGTACTCTCTCAATTCCTGATTGTGCAATCAAGTTAGCAACAAGCTTTGCAGAAATTGGCGTCCTTGCTTTAGTGCGTCTATCCTGTCGAGCATAACCAAAATAAGGAATTACAGCGGTAATTCTGGTTGCAGATGATCGCCTTAACGCGTCTGACATAATTAGTAGTTCCATAAGATTGTCATTTGTTGGATTTGATGTTGATTGAATAATAAACATATCTTCACCACGAACATTTTCGTACACCTCGACAAAAATCTCTTGATCATTAAATCGCTCAATGCGTGCTTCGACAAGTTCTGTCGGCTTCCCTCTATGCATGGATAAACGCCTGCTTATTGCGCTTGCGAGTGGTTTATTAGAGTTTCCTGATATTAACTTTGGTTCATATGAAATTGCCATTATGTTTCCCAATTGTTATAAATCTACCCAACCTTAATGTCCCTTAGCACTGACAAACGTTCTTGCATAGTAACAAGATTAGTAATTATAAAGTTTTTTGCACACTATCCCCTATTAGCAACTATAAAGTTGGTTTTGCTATTTTAGAAGGAAATTTGACCTTGATCAAACAATCAGTTTTTGGAGAGTATTTTACATCATGGTATGAAATGGGTTTAGGAACAGAGAAAGTTGTATTTTTACATTGCTCGTTAGCGCATGGTGGGGCTTGGAAAGGAGTGATGGATCGCCTTTCTCCTGATTTCAAGCTATATGCCCCTGATTTGCCTGGACATGGTCAAAGCCAAGATTGGGACCAGAAAATAATATTTCAGGATCAGAGTTTAATCACTACAATTGGCCTTTTAAAACAAATCAATGAACCTTGTCATTTAGTTGGGCATTCTTTTGGTGCAACAGTCGCCATGCGTATTGCTTTGGAATTTCCAGACTTGGTAAATCGATTGATTTTATTCGAACCAGTATTTTTTGGGTGTCTTCATGATGTCAAGAATCCAATGTATAATATCTGGAGCGAAAGGGAGAAACCTTTTCGCGATATGATCGAGATAGGAGATATTGAAGGGGCTTCTAAAGTCTTTACGGATTTATGGGGTGCTGGCGAGCAGTGGGTAAACTTATCTAGTTTCCAGAGGGCCTATATCAGAGACAGAATACATTTAATTGAAGCTGGAAGCCAGTCTATAATAGCATCAAGTACAGATAGAATGCGACTAAAAGACTACAAAAAAGTGGAAAAAAGTGTTTATTTATTGGAAGGGGAAAATTCCCCTGCTGTTATATCACAAATACAAAAAACACTTCAAAATACCTTCCCTCAAGTGACAAGAGATATTATAGGTAATTCAGGTCATATGGCTCCTATAACACATCCAAAAGAGTTTTCTGAAAACGTGAAAAAATTCCTCAAATCGGAGCATTAAATTTCAGTGATGCTCAGAAAAGTCAGTGGTAATATAATCTTCCAGATCTTCTTCATTTACGTCAGCCTCAGAAATTACCTGGTTGGCAATTGTTTGACCTGCTTTGATCGCACTGTTATTATTATTTGTCATTAAAGGATGCCAATGCTCTAAAGGCTCTCCATAGAAAACCCTGCGATATCCGCATGTTTCAGGCATCCAATATGCTATCTCTTTTATATTATCTGGTGTTAAAATAATACAATCCGGGACAATTTTCTTACGATCTTTATAGTTTTTACATCTAGCAGATTTTATTTCCAATAATTTACATGATACATTTGTATAGAAAATTTCCTTGGTATCGGCATCTTCAATTTTACGAAGACAGCATTTTCCACACCCATCACATAATGCTTCCCACTCATTACTGTTAAGCTCTTTTAAGCTGTAATTTTCCCAGAACCTCGTTCGGCACTTTTTTTGCTTGGACATGAATAAAACATGCATATAAAAATGTAAAAATTAAAGGGCTTATTAACCATCGCTGTGATTTATTTGTAAACATGAATGAAACTGATCTATATCATCCGATTAAAACTTATTTCGAATTACAAGGTTACTCTGTAAAAGGTGAGATAAAAAAATGTGGTATTTTAGCAATTAATCAAGTTGACTTGACACAGTATCAGTAAATTTAAAAATAACCTAATTATTTAGAAAATGTTTTCTTAAGGATTTCAAGGCTATCTTTACAGTCGCGATCCATTTGTTTGATTAATTCTTTTAATGTGTCAAATTTTAATTCGGGTCTCTGAAATGATACTAAGGCAATTGACAGTTCTTCTCCATAAATGTCACCAGAAAAATCAAAGATATAGGTCTCTAGATTTGGAATATTAACCCCAAAGGTTGGCCGCTCTCCCAATGAAGCTGCACCTAAAAATCGGCCCTTATAAGGTCCAGACAAAATATCTGCGATTACAGCATAAACTCCAAATTTTGGTAAGTGTAGTCCGTCTAATGACATGTTAGCTGTTGGGTAGCCAAGTTCACGACCCCTCTGGTCTCCTGAAATAACTGTCCCTTCTATACGATACCAGTGACCCAACATATGTGCTGCATCATTGGGGCGACCATCACTGATTGCATTTCGTATCGATGTTGATGAAAAAATACCTTTTTCATCCGCTACTAATGGAGCAACTGTAACTCCATAATTAAATTTCTTGCCATAATGGATTAAGGTTTCTACATTTCCAGCTCGAGCTTTCCCAAAACAAAAATCTTCGCCTACCACGATATGCCGTACACCAAGACCGTTAACTAATACATCTTCAATAAATGCTTTTGCAGTAAGTGAAGATAAAGCAGAGTTAAACTGTAATTCATAAAGGTTATTTATGCCTACTTTAGCTAGTTGGCTAGCTCGTGCTTCCGCATTCATCAATCTAAATGGTTGTTCTTTTGATTGAAAATATGACCTTGGATGTGGTTCAAAAGTGATAACTCCGTGTGGAGTATTTAATTTTTTTGCTGCTTTGCGAGCTAATTCGATAACAGACAGATGTCCTTTGTGTACGCCATCAAAATTTCCAATGGCGACGCATGCTCCTTTGTCGCTCTCATTCAAATAAGTATAATCTCGAATAATTTTCAACTTTTAACCTCTACTTGGCGCCAAGGCTATTGCTTGACCCATGATTACTAATTTACCTGAAACTAGCGCTTCACACTTAAGGGTGACGTGTTTCTTTGATTTATCAATTTTTTCAACAATAACTGATGCTGTAACTTTATCACCGGGAAAAACTGGAGCAATAAATTGAAGAGATTGGCTAAGGTAAATAGCTCCATGCCCAGGTAGTTTTTCACCAAGTAGTGCCGAAAATAAAGAAGCTGATAGCATTCCATGTGCAACTCTCCGACCAAATATTGAGTTTTTACCAGCTTCATCTGATAAGTGAATTGGGTTTTTGTCTTCAGATATTTTAGAAAAAGCTTTTATTTCACTATCTCCTATTGTTTTACTGATTGATCTTTTTAGACCTACTTTCATATCCTCAATAAAAATTGTCCCTACTTCCATTCAAACTCTTACCTCAAATGACCAATACTGTAGGTCGGTTTAAAATTTTGTCTTGTTACAAAGTTCTTTAATTTTATCTCATTTGGTTGCTTATGTGTTTCTGTCTCTTTCGCAGCTAATCCTCCAGTAATAAATAAACTATCTAACACTTCTTCATTAGCACCCTTAATATCTGTAAGAATACCATCCCCTATGCAAAGTATCTCTTTTTTTGGAGTTTTAATATTAATCTCTAGCATTCGTTTATAGGCTAACTCGTATATTGGTTTATGTGGTTTTCCAAAATATAAACTTTCCCCACCCATTTCTGTGTAAAGTTTAGCTAATGCACCAGCACAATATACCCTTTTTTTGCCTCGATCTACAACTATATCGGGGTTAGCACACAAAAGCTTTAACTTTCTATCAATAAATTGTGAAAATAATTTTATGTAATCATTTGGATGGTCATTAGTATCATCAAATGGTCCTGTGCATACCACACCTTCAGCATTCTCTTTGGATACCAATTCTATTGGTCGTGCATTTTTTAATAAATCCATTCTTTTAAAAAAGCTTAGGTCATGCTCTGGACCTAAAT
>Ga0163110_10001234_pt1 | contig 12962 bp, 23 predicted proteins | sample CRUFie1St17metaG_FD_108703 | JGI IMG/M metagenome (GOLD analysis project Ga0163110, IMG submission 108703) | Marine microbial communities from the Costa Rica Dome - CRUD Field 142mm St17 metaG | ecosystem: Environmental > Aquatic > Marine > Oceanic > Photic zone | place: Costa Rica: the Eastern...
AACATTTTACATGGCCTCAAAACTTACACAAATTCAAAACAACAACTTTGATAAAGTTGGTGATAAAACTGACAGCTGGCTTGTTATTACTGATTTCTACGGTGAATCAAGAGCTCCTAAAATAATGGTACTTTTTAACGAACTTGTCTGCACTAACGGTATGACTCGTCAAATTACAGATAAAAGGGCAACTTTTTCACATCTTAAAACTATGACCTTTGATGATGTAGCACCAGTACTACATTCTGCTATTGCTGAATCAAAAGTTTACTCAGAAATGAAAGACAAATTCATTAACACCGAAATCAAATTACAAAGAGCAAAGGACGCTGTTCAAAAATTCTTTGATGATGAAAAACTAACTCAATCAAGAACAAAAAAGGTACACAATATTCTTGAAGGAGGTCTTATCGGAGGTGATTTATCAACAAGGCAAAACAATATCTGGGGACTTGTTTCTGCTATGACTCAATATACTTCTCATAACAGATCTTCAAACGGTGCTAAAACTTTTAAATCACAAATTGACGGATCAAGAGGTTACATGAATAAGAGATTTATTGACTTCCTTGAATCTGAAATGCTTGTTACTGCATAAATTACTCTTGAAACCCTGCTTTATTGCAGGGTTTTTTCTTTTTGTTTCTTTATCATAATACAAATAAAATATAGGTTGCTTATCTATTTTATTGTATTATGATTATATATACTTACTTAATTATGGCCAACCGACCTAAAGGTTCTGTCTTACGAACTTCTGTAATACAGGCCAAACTAACTCCTCAAATTCATTCTGCTCTTAATAAATTTGCAGAAAAAGAAAAAAAACCTATCAGCACTGTTGTTTTTGAAGTGCTTGAAACTAAACTTGTGGCAGAAGGCTATGTTGAATCCCAAGGATGACTTCGAACCAGACTTTGATCTTGAATTAGACTGCTACAGACGTTTAAAATCTGTACCGTATTCTTTACCTCCTGCTGAATTTAACTACGAACTTGCTGCTTTTGGGTATTATTCAAAACTACAAAAAGAACGTGCTGATATTGCTCTTGCTGAGTTTGAGAAAGAATTGCAACCAAGAAACAATACACAAATGGATGCTTTTAAACGGTTACAAAAATTAGGTATTTACAAAGAAACCGAAACCTTTAATCCCGAAAAAGCCGAAAATGAGTTCTATTCAAAACGACTCGAAAGAATCAAAAAATCCAGACGAATTGATCCTACAGGAAGATCTTCAAAAACTAGCACTAATTGATGACTATGCTCAAAAAATTATTAAAACAGAAAAGGATATTTCAAGACAGGTAGAACTTTTAAAACTTTGGACAAAAAGAGATTTAAGTTTTTCAATCGGTACTGACTTTGCTTTTAAAATTATTTGTAAAGCGCAAGGTCAAAAGTTAGGAATAAGCGAACCAGTTACTTCTGATTTTGAAATAGACATGACTGAAGACTCGATGGTATGGGGTGAGATTTTAATGTTCCAAAGTTGGAATTTGATTTCTGCATTACCGAAAGTTGGAAAGTCAGCACTCATTATTGGAATAGCAGGTGCAGTTTTAAATAATAAGACTCATTTTCTAGGCTTGCCTATTCAAAATAAATTTGAAAACTTAATAATCGTAGGAAATGACCAGTCAAATAAACAATGGGCAAAATTATTTTTAAGAGAAAATTTATGCTGGAAAACTGAACAAAATAAAATTAAGATTGATAAACGCATAGCTTTATGGCCACAGGGTTCTGGAATACAGTTGAACGAAGAGGGGATTGATCTGATTGTCCATGAATGTAAGAAAAGACCAAACAGCCTGCTGTTAATAGATACTCTTAGATCTGTAACTTCTCAAATGGGGCTTGATGAAAATAAAACTGAGATTTCTTCACCAATAAGAAAACTACAAGATGCAACTGCAGATCTGGGTGTAACTGGGGTAATGCTGCACCACACTACAAAATCTGTTTACGGAGGTAATGCAGTTATAGCTTCAAGTGGATCTGCTGCAATACCTGCTGCTTTCGATCAGACTATTTTGATGAATTGGTTAAAACAAAATGCAGAACAAAGTACACAAACTGACAAAAGAATTGCTATTTCTTGTATGGGTAGAGGAGCAAGTTCAACAATTGTAGCTGAACTAACTGATAATAAATGGATCAGTCACGGTGATGGAGACGCTGCGATTGCAGCCGAAAGACTTGCTGAAATCGAAGAAAATTTACAAGGAAGGCAAGGTGATGTCTATGATCTAATAATTAATAATGCTGAACTTGATAAATATACTAGTACTTTAGATGTCTCAAATTTACTCAACATAACTACGAATAAAGCATTAAGAACATTAAAAGCACTTGAAAGAAAAGGTTTGATTTTACAAGAAGGAGTTAAAAATCAAGATAAAAAAGGTCGACCTATTGCTTTATTTAGGCCTTCTCGTGAAACTGTAAATAATGGGGGTATTAATGACTTTAATGACTTTAATGAGACTAAAACACCTTTAACCCCTAAAACCCCCACTTTTTCTCCTCCCACGAGTAAAATTGATCTGCCTAAGAACACTGAAGTTGAAAGATTATTAGATAACGGTATTTGGCAAAGAGGTTGGCTTATTGATGATGCTTCAAATCTTAAAGATATTACTATTTGTAGGATGGGTTCACCTCATCTGAAAATGCCACATTACTCTTGGCTTATTAACTTAAAACTAGCTACTAATCAATTATGACTCAACTTGAATTACAAAAAATAAAACGTCAGCCTATAAAATTTGATGCTGAAACTCATAGATATATATGGGAGCCTACTGGTGAAATATTTGTTCATTCTGTTACTGGCATAACTGGTTTTGATATGGACGAAAAAAAGAAAAAAGCAATTGAAAAAACTAAACATATCTGGGCACCTAGAGGTAGTGCTGTTCATGCAGTTTTTGAGTATTGTTTAAATTTAAAAATTAAAGCTAGAGATCCTGATTTTATTGAAGAAGCTTTAGATGAAAATAGTGAACTGAGTAAAAATTGGGAGAAATATTCAAAATGGACTTTGCCGCTTACTACTCACAGATACTTTTATGAAGATTTTGAACCTATCGAAACTGAATTTACAGTTTGCGATAGAAAGAATAGTATCGCTGGAACTTTTGATGCTTTTGGCTTTGATAAAAGAACAAAAAAATATGTGCTGCTTGATTTAAAAACACAGCAATCAGAAAAAGCAAACCCTTACAACACTAACGAACAATTAGGTGCTTACTTATCTATGTTGATGAGTCTAGGGGTACAAGTAGATGAATGTAGAACTGTTTGGTGTAGGCCTAACAAAACAGTTATTGGTGAATTTCAACATCCTACTGACTGTTTATCAGATTGGAATTATAAATTAGATATATGGAAAATGTATCAAGAGGAATTTTAATGACTTTTACTGATGAAAAAATTAAAGCTGCTTATGCAAGAATTAAAGAATTAAAAATTTTAATCAAAGAATGGAGCAAAAAATGAAAGTTTACGCTTCACCTAATATTGAAATCAAATTAGGAGGAGGTATTTTATGGGAAATTACTTGGCAGAGGCCAAATGAAGAAATGAACAGCAGACTAATTTTACTACCACCAAAAGGTTGGAGTGATCCTATTCTGGAAGATGTTCTGCCTACTGATGTGATTCAAGCTTTATTACAAAAGTATGGTTTACAAAGTTAAAAAATTTTGTATGATTAATTGGCTACCAATTTTTTTATGTCTCAAATGAAACGCTACGCTCAATGGCTTGACGGAAAAGGCTACAGCCCGCTTGATAAATTCGGACGTCAAGCAAAAATGGCACAATTTCTTGCAGAACAACAAAAACAAGAACAAGAAATCAAAAAAGCAAGCAATTCTAAGTTTCAATCGTTAGAAGGTCCTTTTATTAGTGGTTTTCACGATTAAAACTTGTTAAAATAAAAACGGAAGCTTCATCAAACTTCTAATGGGTTAAAAAGGACAAGTTTTCGGCCTTGTCCTTTTTTAATGCTTATTTGTAATACAATTATTACAGTTTTGTTAAATAGGTTTAATTGTAATACAATTATGTTATTATATAAATATACCAAACCAAAGGACTTTTAAAATGTTAAACACGACTCAAGCTCCAACTTTCATCTTCCACAAAGATCTATTCAAATATCACGGAGGATACTTAATGTACGGAAACAACTTAAACGACCAAGTTTTCATCGCTCGCTTCAAATACGGCCAAAAAAACTGGAGAGCTTGGGCTAACTTTCTTTGCAAACACTTCACAGTTCAGGAATACCTTGATGCTGCTAACGAAACTAACCCAAGAGACGCAATTGAGGCTAGAGGATTCTATGACGATACAACTGTTGCTCGATTAAGGGCAAAAATTGCAAGATTAGAGGCTAAATAACCTCTAATCTTTTTATTGACAAATCACTTTATTTGTATTACAATTAAATGGCTACCACCAAGATGATGAACTTTCACTTTGACACAAAAACCGAACTCTTTGACAAAATTGCTGAGGTCAGAGAACTTGTAAACACTGCCGATCAGAATTATCAATTTGCTTTTGCTCGTGCCGATTACGTCACTTGCGGCAAATATTCAAACGAAAGAGCTAAGCACCGCAATGTTATGGCAAAACTTTTGAAATACAAAATTAAAAAGGGTTGGACAAATGACTAAACTTTTTTATCTTTGTCAGTACATTGTATTTCCAGTAGTACTTTTTATTACACTGAATACCACTTTTACAAAAATGACAGTTGCAGACTGTGCTGCTGGTGTTGAATTAGCTTGTGAATCTTTAAACAAATGATTGAGTCAGAATTTAAACGAAGATGGATAAAAATTATCAATCAATCATCTGAAAATAAATGCAGATTACTTTTAAAAAGAATGAGAGTTTGGCATACTAAATTTCTACCATTTACCAAAGAACAAAAATTTGTCTTTGCACTTATAAAAAGCAAACTTGAACTTATTTATGCAGAACAAAATACAGACTCAAATATAACTAAATTACCTCGAGCAGATTCATCTGATTTAAACTGGAAAGTGCTTAAAACAGAAAAACAAATTGAGGCTGAAATCAAAAAAGAAATAAATGATTTAATGAGAAAAAATAAAATTAAAGATTTTAGAAAATGATGCTTATAGAAACAAAACCTCTACTTATTCATGTTCTAGGAAAACCTGCTCCTCAGGGCAGTAAAGTTTCAACAAAAAGTGGTTACATGATGGAAGCTAGTCAATATGTAGCACCTTGGAGAAATCAAGTAGTTTCTGCTTGTGTTGAGCAGAGAATTAATGAAGGTAAAGTTATTACTTGTCCTGTAAAAATTGAAATTGACTTTACTTTTTTTAGACCTAAAAGTCACTACGGCACTGGTAAAAATAAAAATCTAAAAAAATTATCAGCCCCAAGATTTCCTACAAAAAAGAATACTGGGGACATAGATAAATTATGCAGATCAACTTTAGACGGATTATCAGTAACAAGTGGAGGTGTTTTATTAGAGGATGATTCTTTAGTAATTGAACTTATTGCTAGAAAAATTTATGTACCCATGCAAACACCAAACAAACAAGGTGCTTGGATAAGAATTACTCAGTTATGAACGTATTAGTCACTGGCGGTGCAGGTTACATTGGTTTGAATGTATGTGCTGAACTTTTCAAAAAAAATTACAGGCCAATTATTCTTGATAATTTTTCAAATAGTAATATCTACGGAATAAGAGAACTCGAAAAATTAATAGGAAAAGTAACTGTCATTGAGGAAAATTTAATTAATTTACCAAAAGTTGTTGAAGTTTTAGAAAAATATGAAATAGGTGCTGTTATTCATTTAGCAGGTTGGAAGTGTGTGCCAGAATCTGAAAAAATCCCGCTTTGGTATTACTTCAATAATGTTGCCTGCTCAATAATACTTTTTAATGCTATGCAGCGTGTTGGGATAAAAAAGATTATTTTTTCAAGTTCTTGTTCTGTCTACGGAAATACAAAAAAATACCCAATCTATGAAGACACAGAAACAAATCCTATAAGCACTTACGGTAAGACAAAATTAGCAGTCGAAAATATACTACAAGATTGGTATAGAACTGATCCTAATATGCAAATTAATTTATTGAGATATTTCAATCCTATTGGTGCTGTTATTAATTTAGGAGACTGCCCACCTAAAATTCCAGATAATCTTTTACCTTTTATTTCACAAGTTGCTATCGGAAAATTAGATAAATTAAAAATTTACGGAAACGACTTTGAAACATACGACGGAACAGGAGTTAGAGATTATATATACATTGAAGATCTTGCTTTTGGTCATGTTGCTGCCCTTGAATATTTAAAGCCAGAATGTGAAGTTTACAATTTAGGAACAGGCTTTGGTAATAGTGTTCTTGAAATTGTTGATAAATTTCAAGAAATAACTGGTAAAAAAATTCCTTACGAATTTGCGCCAAGAAGATTTGGTGACTGTGCTGTTGCTGTTGCTGATGTTGAAAAAGCAAGAGAAGCTCTTAATTTTAAATGTGCTTATGATTTGGATTGGATGATTAGATCGGCATGGGATTTTCAAAAAAAATTTCCTAACGGCTATGTTAAATAAAATATTTTGATATATCAATAAAAGTTGTCAGACACTATATTTTTGGTATATTTAAAGTGCCGATAAAATATTTTTATGTCTGAAACAAATGAAGAACAAACTTGGAAATTGGTCGAGGCAGAACCAATTAAAAAATCTACTCCAGAACTTGCAAAAGCTCTTACCCAATTCCAAAAACTTTACGCAAATGCAGTGCGAGATGCCGCAGGTAACTTTGGCTCGTATGTTTCATTAGCTGAAGCAGAACAAGCTGTTTCACCTGCTACTGAATTTGGTTTATCTCATACTTTTATTATTGAATGTTCAACAGATTCAAAAGATCAACCTATGATGTGGATGAAACTTCGTCTCATGCACGAGTCAGGTGAGTTTTTAGATTCAAGACTACCTATTGTTACTGAATGGTGTCAGAACAATAATAAAAATAAATACTTTTCTATAGGTAGTGCTATTACATATACTCGAAGATATATGTTATTAGGTGCTTATGGGTTAGGTCAAGCTGATGATGAAGCAGATGCTTTTAGTGCAAAAGCTGCTGAATCTGATAATACAGGTAAAGCAAAAAAATCAAAATCTAACACAAAAGTGTCAGAAACAAAAGCACCAGTAGGCCATGAAAAATTAACTCAAGATGCTTTTGATTTATTGCGTGCTGAATTAAATAGCAGACCTGATAAAAAAGAAATACTGCAAAAATTTAAACAAACTTATTACCCAACAAAAGACAAACTTTTAGCAAATGATATAGAACTAGTTGACCATGAAGTATTTATTAGAAAATTTATGACTTAATGGGGAACAATTTAAAAATCTTGAGAAATGTTTATAACGTCTATGTAGTAACCGCAAAACTCAAGCCAAATCTTTACAGTAAATTTTGGAAATACTGTAAAAAAAATAATCTGAATAAAAATTCAGCAATTAACAAACTACTTAATTCACATCCCGAAATCAATGGAAAAACCTAAGAATAAATTTGCACTTTGGTTCAATTGTCAATCTGATTCTACAGAACATAAATACTGGGCAAATCAAGAAATATCTGTTGAGGATATTTTAAAGCTTTATGATTATGCAATGGACGAAAGAAATCTTATAAAAGATTACAAGGGTAACAATGCTGTGAAAATTGCAGCACAAATGTTTCCTGCTACATCAAAAGCAGGAAATGTTTATATGAAAATGGTTCTTTCAGAACCTCAACCTAAAAAAACTGATTCAAATGAAGAATTTTAAATATACTTTTTTATAAATTTTTTAATCGGACTTATATTAAAATTTAATTTTTCTTCTAATTCAATAATATGTCCTAATGCTTGCCCCAGAATAAAGTCGTGGCAAGCATTTTTTTTAGTCATAGCAATAGCATATTCTTTGACCTCATTTATATCATTGCAGTTTATTATTTCTCTTATTTTTATTTCTGTTGCTAATTCAATTTCAATAGGTGTTGACTTAGTCAAAACATTTAAGAAAGTATTCATTTAATTGTCTTTATATCCAAACATAACAAATCTTGCTAAACTTGTCATATATCTACCTAAAAAAACCTCACACAATAGGTAGTTTCTTAATATGGAAGAACAAGAAGACAAAAGTAATAGAGTAGAAACGATAGTAAAAATAGCAGTACTAGTCTGGAGTGCAACAATGCTAAGTCTTAGTTATTATGAGCCTCCTAATGGTCAAAAAATAGTTGACTTTGATCCCACTTTTATCGCTTCAATTTTCAGTGGATCTTTAGCAAGTTTTGGTTTGCAAGTTGGTAAGAAAAAGAACAACAATGCTCCCAAAATAATAGATAATAAAGATAATAATGTAGGAATTAAATGAAAAAAATTCTAGTTATTTTACTAGCTCTTAGTTCTCCTTGTTATGCAAATCCCACAGTTCCTACTTGGACTACAGGTACAAGCAACAGAACTGAAAATACAACTCAAACTATTACAAGACAAATTGTAACTGAAAAATATGGGGCAGCAGTAAACACTTGGGAAGGATCAAATATTACTGTCACTTCTGCAACAAGCGGTGGTATTGAAGCTACTGATGCTATTTTTACACCGACAGACAATACAGCTGATTGGACTTTTACATCAACAACAAGAGCTGCTAGTCAAATGATAGAAAAAATAACTCAAGATGATTCGATTACTACGACTTCTGTTATTACTAGCTTATCTGTGTTCAGTCAGTAATTCAGCAAGTGCTGAAGAAACTGATGTTATTGCATCACCAAATGCCGTTGGAAATTCTAGTATTATTAATCAGAATTTAAATATTAATAATGGAATGACAGGCAAACAACAGTTTGGAAATCTTGTTTGCAGTCAACCAACAATGTCAGTTACACCTTTTTATACTGGCAATGATGCTCAAGGTGATGAAACTTACAGCATAAATGAAGGCTGGGGTATTCAGATGAGCTTTATGGTTCCACTGGGTAAAACTAATACAACTTGTCAAAATTTAGCAAAAGTAAAACTAAACCTAGCCAAAGAACAATTAGACAAACAAGTGCACGATAAGCAGTTAGTGAGAGTTCTGAAGTGTTCACAACTACACGCTAGTGGGTATATGATTAATCCTAAGTCAAAATTTGCAAGCCTTTGCTCGGATGTAATAAATATAAGAAGTTATGTAAAAGCCAATTCTGATATTTTTAAGACAAAAAAATAGGCCTGATCTGGACAGAAACAGATCAAGCCTACTGCGTTCCTCAAATCAATTTTAGCAAAGAAATAGAGCAAGTCAACGGGCCTTCTATTCTTGCTCTTTTTTTATTTTAATTTTTTCTTTTACGTTTGCCACCTCTTTTTTCAATATTTTTGTAAAAATTTTCTTAAATATTTTTTTGACTTGTGTCACGACTGCTTGTAATGCTACTCCACCTGCTACTGAAACAACAGATGCCGTTCCTGCTGCTATTACACTTGATGCGATTATTTCTGGCGCTGGTATTGGAAACTCCCCTACAAGAGGTATATTGAAAGTAGCTATAGGTTCATCAGTTGACAAAAGTTCTTTGGAGTTTGGTAGGCTTAACGGTATTTGTTCTTGCTTTAACTGCGATTCTGCCTCCTCTGAGGATGTTTCTTCGTCTTCAGAAACAGCTTCCTGATCTGCCAAGCCCGACTTTACCTGTTCCAAGCTTGGAAGTAGAAGAGGATCTAGATACGGAACGTCTGCTAGGGGTGGGTAAAAAATTGTTGTGGGTGGAATGAGAACATTATCTGTATCTGGCAAATTAAATTCTGGGTATTCCATTAAAAATTATATAAGAGGTGTAATCGCTATGCCTATTTATATGTTAATAGTCACAGCAGTGTGTGTAAGCACACCTCTATTTATTTCAAGCTATTTTTTTAGAACTTATATTTCAAGCCAATTTTTGTTCCGTAAGAATTAGTTTCATCTGTGACCATTGAAAATTCTCCGTAAACATCAATTTTTTCAGAAGCAACTACGTTACCACCTACTTTTCCTGAGAAATTTGTAGCTGATTCTTGTCCGTCTGGGTTTGAGATATTTGCTCCACCTTGAATGTAGTAAGAAGCTAAACCGTTGTTACCTTCAAAACCTAGATGAGCATCTGTTGAACTTCCGTTGAACTCATTGCCAGTATATGAACCATTGTTTTCAATGTTTACATAGAACCCAGCAAAAGCAGGCGTTGACATTGCAGAAATTGCTGCAACTGTAAGAATTTTTTTAAGCATTTAATTAAATAAATTAAAGTTTTATGTTAATTGATTTTAAATTTTTTTTAAAGTTCTGTTACTTCTACTTGATCTAGTTTTACAAGCACCACAGCAATATTTTTTTCTTTGTTCCATTGTTTTAAATTCTTTAAAACAAATTGGACAGTTTTTTACAAGTATTCCTTCTACTTTTTTACAGGTTCTTTCTTCTCCTGTTTGTTATATTCATCAATTAAAAAAGCGTAAGCAGAAATAGCACCTTCTAATCTAATAACATTTTCTTTCTGCTGTATTATTTGTTTCTGCCATTCTTGTATTTGATTCTGCAGATGTTCAATATTCATTTTTAATTTTCAAAGATGCTAAACATAATGTAGTCTACATCAATAAAACCTGCATCAACATCTTCAATTAATAATCTAAAACCAGAACTAGACATATTTCTTATATCAACTGTAGTTGATGCGCTGCTAGTTGAAGATATTAATCCACTTTCTGCTGTAACAATATAATGACTGTTTTTATAGTTTTCATCAAAGCTGACATCATAAACACCACTTCCAGAATCACTAATTGAAGATACATTAAAATCAGATTCTAAAGTTACAGTGCCAGTTCCGTCTATATTTGCATTGCCAACACTTAATTGCCCAGCCTTATTTCCGTTAGTAAACTCAAAAACTGGTGGGAGTAAATCATCACTTCTAAAACTACCAGCTTTACAATTACCAGTTACTTCAACTCCTGTACTTGTAGTTTCAAATTTTCTTACACCTCCGTTATAAAGTTCAACTTGTTGTTCTGATCCGTCTATTTTTATGCAAGTTACAAAACCAATTCCCAATGAAGTTCCTATAGAAAAATCTTTAAACTCTCCGTTTCCAGCGTGTAAAAGTTCAGCATCACCGTTATTTTTTACAAAAGTTAGTAAGCCTACTTGCTGATTTGAATATGTACTGTTGCTGATTTGCATAGCGTACGGAGCTTCATCATCTGTAAGTAGTTGAAAAGTAGGTGAGCTTTCTCCGTCGTCTTCTAAAGTTAATCCGTTACCTGTCATTCTGCCGACATTGTCTATGTCATTTCCTCCTAAATTAACTGTTCCAGAAAAAGTACCTCCACTTTTAGGCATCTTATTTGTGATTGCTGAGTTACTTGCAGTTATATAGCCAGCACCGTTAGTCAACTGATTATTGTTAGTTACATTAGTAGCTGAAGATGCTATACCGTCTAATTTATTTTTTAATGCTGTTGTAAAATTTTGATCAGTTTGTGATGCAACAGAAAAATCTAACGTCCCATCAGAATCTTGATACGTCACTGTAATTCCAGATTCGGAATTACCAGTGACCATATCACCAACAATATCTTGAACTGACTCAACAGACCTTTGAGAAGTTATATATCCAGCACCGTTAGTCAATTGATTATTATTAGTAATATTATTTGCACCGTCAGCGACATTAATAAGACTTCTTACATTAGCAGCAGTTAATTCTTGACAGTCTCCTGTTCCACTAGCTGTTCTTCCTAAAATTCGATTTTGTGCTACATCTTCTAACTTTGCAAAAGTCACCCCATTGTTAGCAAGTTGAGTTGTTCCAACACTACCATCTACTAGTTGTGCTGCTCCAACAGCGTCATCTGCTATTTTATTTTGGTCGATAGCGTCACTACCTATTCTTGCAGCAGGAATTGTCCCAGAAGTTAATAATGCTGCAGAATGATTTGGTAATCTAGCAGCATTGACTGTACCAGAACTTAATTTACTAGCATTTAAGTTAGAAGATGATGTGAGATATCCTGCACCATTTGTAAGTTGATTGTTATTAGTAATATCTTTATGCTCAATAACACTTCCAGAATTAGTTTTAGTAAATAAATGACCATTATCAGATCTTATTGCTAATTCACCTACTGATAAATCACTAGCAGATGGGTTACTAGTACCTCTTTTGTGTTTTATTGTGTTAGACATTTATTAAGTCTCCAAAAATATTAATAACTTCCACCGTCAATATCAAAGCTACTTGTTGACCCATCTTCCAAAAATGTTACTAAATCGCTCAATGCTACTTGCTTCATTGTCCCATTATCATTACAAACAAATCTGTCTGTTGAAGCCAAAGTTGTTGAAACGGCTCCAGTTCCACCATCAATAATATTGAGTTCTGTTGTCGTTGAAGTTAATCCGTCTAGTTTATTTAATTCAGCAGTTGTAACTGTTGCTCCATCTAAAATACCCACTTCAGTACCAGTTAAATCTGCCAATTTTTGTGCAGTTGAAGCAGTCATAGTAGCAAGTTCAGTCAGCTGTGCATCTGAAGCTTGTTTTGCATTTAACTGGGTTTGAATATTTGAAGTAACTCCATCTGTGAAATTTAATTCTGCAGTTGTAGCTGTCACTCCATCTAATTTATTAATTTCAGCAGTTGTAGCAGTTACACCATCTAAAATATTTATTTCACTAGTTGTAACAGTAGCACCATCTAATTTATTTAGTTCAGCAGTTGTTGTAGTTAATCCGTCAAGAATTTGGACTTCCGTTCCAGTAAGATCAGCTAAAGCATTTGCTGTAGCTTGTGCCATTGATGCAAGTTCAGTTAGTTTTGCATTTGTGCTTTGCTTGCCATCTAT
>Ga0163110_10001236_pt1 | contig 12959 bp, 10 predicted proteins | sample CRUFie1St17metaG_FD_108703 | JGI IMG/M metagenome (GOLD analysis project Ga0163110, IMG submission 108703) | Marine microbial communities from the Costa Rica Dome - CRUD Field 142mm St17 metaG | ecosystem: Environmental > Aquatic > Marine > Oceanic > Photic zone | place: Costa Rica: the Eastern...
AAAGGATAAATAATCTTTTTAAAATTAATATCGTGAAATATTTTAGATATTTTATTTATAAGATTTTCAGTACCAAAAATGCCTGCTGCTTTTAATGTATTTTTTATAAATTTTTCTTCGTTAGAAGAGTTTAATTTTATTACTTCAATAAGTGTAAAGCCACACGCAATACCATGAGGTATTTTAATAAAGGAAGTTAATGGGTAAGAAATTGAATGGCATAAAGTTGTGTTTGAAATTGAAATTGAGATTCCACTTAAGTAGCTTGCAATCAACATTCCTTGTCTAAAATCTATATTCTTTGGGTTGCTAATAACATTACTAAAATTATCTGTTATATATTGAATCCCTAAAGTTGCTACATCAATTGATTTTTGATTTGCCTTTTTACTCCATGTTGATTCTAGCAACTGGCATAGAGAATCAGTACCTGTTGAAATTGTTACGTGCTCAGGAAGATCTAAACATAGTTTTGGGTCTAAAATTATTACCCTTTTTAATTTATTTGAAATTATTGAATATTTTAAACCCTTTTCCATATTCCAGATTGTAGAAAATTGGGTAGTTTCTGCCCCAGTTCCTGCTGTAGTTGGCACGCATATAATTTTTATTTTTTCTATTAATCTTGTAGGGTCTGATTCTGATTTTACAAGAGCATCAAAGCTAGTTTTGATATTATTACTAAGCATCAAAGAAAGGATTTTACAAGTATCAATAACACTTCCGCCACCCAATGCAATTAAGATAATTTCTTTTTTACTTTTTAATAATTTTTTATAAATGGGATAAATCTCTTCAAAGAATTTATCTACTGATTTGAAAGTTGGTTCCTCTTTTACTTCTAAAATTTTTTCTGATTCGATATCAGAGACGTATTTTATACAACTCTTACTAGTTATTGTTATAACAGCAACCGAATTAAATTTTAATTTTTTTTTATATTCGGACCATTCATTGGGTCCAATTATTACTTCAGTACCTTCTTTAATATACCTGGAAAAATTTACGGGCATTTTTTATTCTTCTTCTTCTGATCTTTCAACAAGAGCTTTCATGTAGCCAATTGCAAATGCGGTTGCAGTCCTATTTTCTACTCCGTATTTACTCTCATAATGATTGGACTCAGAACTTCGATCTTTAAGTGATCCCATTGTAGGATTATGATCAGGTATGATTATCCCATCAAAATCAACTTCTTTGAGAACTTTTATGATTTTATACATATCCATATATCCGTTATCAAGAAATGATTCTTTGAAATGAGGAAGTGGCTTATCAACATTCCTAAAGTGAATCTTGAATAATTTATTTTGATCCCCAAAATATTTTGCCATTTGGGTAACATTTTTTTCTGTTGTATCCCCACCTTCTAGCCAAGTTCCAGCACACAAACAAATTCCTATGTTAGGACTATCAGCAATTTCTAAGGCTCTTTTATATCCAGTGAATGTGCTAAAAATACATCTAGGAATTCCTCCCAATTTAAGTCCAGGAGGGTCGTCAGGATGAATTCCTACTTTTACCCCTGATTCTTCAATAGTTGGTTTTACGGCATTTATATAATATTCAAAATTTTCCCATAATTCTTCTTCAGAATATTCTCTTGAATGAGTTAATTCTCCTTTTAAAATAGTTCTTGGCCCTCTTCTATCGTTAAGGTAAAAAGTTTCTGCACTCAAATCAAATGCTCTACCTATTGCACCACCTCTTGTTGGCTCTTTTTTTGTACTCCATATTCCATTAGCCATATGAGCATACGTAGAATAAAAAATTCCAGCTTTACTTAAATCTTTAATATAATTTTTATAATCTTCAATTACTTTATCTCTATCATTTAAGTTCAAAACTAAAGAATCATGATTATGTATATTTGAGTTTCCAAATCCGTAGATTTTTAAATCATTTCTTTCAAAGATTTCTCTCTGTTTCATGAAAAAATCATAATGAGCCTCTCCTTTTCCAGCAAAAAGAGTTACGTAATCAAGTCCAAGTTCTTTTATGAAAGCAATGTCTTCTTCAGAAGGATTAGGCCTTACTTGAGCAGCAATTTTTATTTTTGATTTATTATTCATATCAAACTAAATATATATTAAGATAAAATTTGATTAATATGAAAGAATTTTTCAACAATGTATATAAAGTTCTTATTGAAAAAAGAACAGATTTTAGTGGAAGAGCCTCTAGGAATGAATATTGGTCATCGTGGTTATTTATTCAATTAACTTCTATTATCCTGTTGATATTTGCATTTAGGGCTAAGCCACTACTATTAATTTTTATACTATTTAGTATTCTGATTATCATCCCTTCACTAGCAGTAACTACAAGAAGACTGCATGATGTGAATAAAAGCGGTTACTGGCTCATCGTGCCCTTGCCTTTAATATTTATATCTTATTTATCTCTTTTCCTTCTATCTTTATTTTCACCAGAAAATCAGTCCGAAGGATTAAATTTTTTCCAAATTATCTCTATCATCACTTATATAACAGGTATATTAATGGCGTCACTTTGGTACTGCTTTCCAATATTTATGTTTCTTACCCAAAAAGGTGATATTGAAACAAATAAATACGGCGACCCAAATTAATTTTATTTATTAAATAAAGATGTAAAATAGTTTCTGAAAGGATTTAATATGTTTTTAAAATACAATTCCAAAATAATTTTTTTAATAATTTCTTCAATGCTATTCTTTTCATGTTCTTCAGGAGGGGATTCTGGCGGAGAGGAAATTATTCTTGGAAAAAAAGTAGATAATGGAACAATTTATTCTTTAGATGATTTTACTGCCTCACCAGTTAAATTTAAAAAATTAAAAGAATACAAAGTTGACGAATTGACTTATGCAAAGAGTGTTTTTTATGGTTTTAGAAAATTTGATGACCCAATTGATTATGAGATTAGATTTTTCGATACTCACTCTGATGCAATAAATGGAGAAGCACTTGTCAGAGAAAGAGCTGGCTCAAAGGATGAAATTAAACTCGATAAAGATGAAGCTGTTTTTACTGAAGGATTAAAAGATGTTCGCCATTGTTTTGGTGAAGCGCAAGGTGAAGGTGGTGTTGCAGGTGGTGGAGCAGGAATTGGAGGGCATTGTATAAATTCAAAATATAGAAATTATGTTATTCAAGGAAATATAATTCTCTTGTGCCAAGGCATGGATATGAACGCATCATACAGAAACTGTGAGAAATTACTTAATTTGCTTGTAAAAGAGTAGTTTTTAAGCAAAAAATTTCTAAATTGTGTATAATAAATATAGAAATGTTAAATTAAATCTAGTCTTGTTTAGCTAGATTTACAGTAGGAGTGTTTATGCATCCTTTTGATTATTATGATCCAAAAACAGTAGATGAAGCTGTTGAAATATTAAAAAAATTTGGAGATAAAGCAAAATGCCTCGCCGGAGGAACTGATGTTTTAGTTCAAACTAGAGGCGAAAGATATGAGCTTGATGCCATTGTTGATATTAAGAAAATTCCTGAATTAACTTCTTTAGAATGGACAGAAGATTATTTAGTTTTTGGCGCAGCAACACCATGTTACGTTTTATATGAAGACCCAAAAGTCTGCGAGGCTTTTCCCGGAATTATTGATTCAGCTTCTCTAATAGGAGGTATTCAAATCCAGTCTAGGGCAAGTCTTGGCGGTAATCTTTGCAATGCTTCGCCGAGCGCAGATGGAATATGTTCTCTCATAGTGCATGAAGCTGAATGTGTAATTGCTGGCCCAAATGGAGTTAGGGAAATACCTGTCGAAGATATGTGTGTAGGTCCTGGCAAAAATGCATTATCAAATGGAGAATTCCTTGTTTCAATTAAAATTCCATTGAAAAATAGCACTTTTTCTGCGTCATATGAAAGATTCATTCCAAGAAATGAAATGGATATTGCAGTAGCAGCAGTAGCATCATCAATTTCACTAGAAAATGGCAAGGTTGCGTCTTGCAGAATAGCATTAGCAGCTGTTGGGCCAACTCCAATTTTTGCTGAAGAAGCATCAAAAATGCTAATTGGAAAAGAACCTACAGAAGAGAATATTAAAAATGCTTCAAGCAAGGCTAAGGAAATTGCAACCCCTATATCTGATATGAGAGGAACTGTAGAACACAGAAAAGATCTGATAGAAGTGCTCACGAGAAGAACGCTTTCAAAAGCAGTAGAAAGGGTTGGTGTATAAATGACTCAGAATAATGTTAGAAAAGTAGCTATAAATACGAATATAAATGGTCAAGAAATGGATATTTTGGTTGATCCCTACGTAAGTCTTTTGGAGACATTAAGAGAAGTAGTAGGTATGACAGGCACAAAGGAGGGTTGTAATGATGGAAATTGTGGAGCCTGTACAGTAAATATTGATGGAAGAATAGTAGATTCATGTCTTGTTCTAGGTGTTGAAGCGGAAGGTAAAAATATTGAAACAGTTGAAGGAATGGCTACACCTGAAGGACTCCATCCGTTACAGCAAGCATTTTTAGAAGAAGCTGCATTGCAATGCGGAATTTGTACTCCTGGTTTTCTTGTTTCTGCTAAAGCGCTGCTAGATAACGAGCCAAAGCCTTCTGAAGACAGGATAAGACACTGGCTTGCAGGAAATTTATGTAGATGTACTGGATATGACAAGATTGTAAAGGCAGTAAAAAAAGCATCAGATTAATCGGGGGATTAAATGGTTTCTAAATCAAAAAAAAGCGATTATAAAGTAATTGGAACAAGACCAATAAGGCATGATGGTTACGACAAGGTAACTGGTCGAGCTCAATATGGTGCAGATATCAAACTGCCGGGTATGATTTACGGTGCTGTACTAAGAAGCCCCCATGCCCATGCAAAAATCAAAAAAATAGATATTTCAGTTGCTGAAAAAATGAAAGGTGTTTTTGCGGTGATGACTGCAAAAGACTTACCTAGATTATCTGACAAACAAAGAGGTAATTCAGAAGAATCTGGCTCAGAAAAACATTTAAGTGAAAATGTTATGGCAATGGATAAAGTTCTATATAAGGGACATGTTGTTGCAGCAATTTCTGCAAAAGATGTGAATACCGCAAGAGAAGCAGTTAAAAAAATAGTAGTTGATTACGAAGTGCTAAAGCCAGTAATCAATGTCGACCAAGCTATGAAAAAGGGCGCACCAATTTTACACGAAGATTTTGTTGGGGATCATTTAGGAAAGAAAGTTAAAAATACTAATGTTGCGACTTTTAACAAATATACTACAGGAAACACGGATGAAGGTTTTCGAAAAGCACATCTAATAATAGAAAAAGAAGTTGAGCTGCAAACTGTTCATCAAGGGTACATTGAGCCTCATAATGGGACTGCAATATGGGATGAAGATGACAGGGTAAAAATTTGGACTAGCACACAAGGTTCTTTTGCTAATAGAGATAGTGTTTCAAAAGTCCTAAACCTGGATGTTTCAAGGGTCAAAGTAACTCCTTTAGAAATTGGAGGAGGCTTTGGTGGCAAAATTCCAGTTTATTTGGAGCCTATTGCTGCTGTATTATCCAAAAAATCTCGAAGGCCTGTGCAGTTAGTTATGTCTAGAACAGATGTTTTTGATGCTAGTGGACCAGCGCCAGGAGGAAAAGTGATTGTAAAAATTGGAGTTGATAAAGATGGCAAAATGCTTGCTGGTTATGCAGATATAAGATTAGAAGCAGGAGGATATCCTGAAGCATTTATTGAAGCTGCAGCAAAATGTGTTTTCTCATGCTACGACATTCCTGCCATGGAAATCGAAGCATATGATGTGCTTGTAAATAAACCAAGTTCAGCACCATATAGAGCACCAGGATCTCCGCAAGTTGCTTTTGCAACAGAAACTGTTGTAGATGAGATTTGTAGAAAACTCAATATGGATTTAATCGATTTCAGGTTACTTAATGTAGCTGAAAAAGGAACAAGAACAGCTCTTGGTCCAAAGTATAGAAAAATTGGCCTTAAACAAGTTTTGGAAGCTGCAAAAAAATCAGATCACTGGCAATCGAATCTAGAAAAAAATCCAAAAAGCGGAAAACTTAGAGGCAGAGGTATTGCTAGTGGATATTGGTTTAATATTGGTGAAAAATCTGCTGTTAATTTATCTCTAAACATGGATGGAACAGTCATATTAACAGAAGGCTCAACGGACATTGGAGGGTCTAGAGCATCAATTGCAATGCAAGCAGCAGAAGTTCTTGGAGTAAAAGCTGAATCAGTAAGACCATCAGTTGTTGATACAGATAGTATAGGACACACAGATGTTACTGGTGGAAGCAGAACAACATATGCGACTGGATACGCCGCATATAAAGCGGCCCACATGTTGATTGATGAAATTACTAATAAGGCTGCAAAAATATGGGATCTATCTGAAGATGAAATAATTTACAGCGATGGTGTTATAAGTTCAAAGACTGACTCTGAGCTCAGAATGACATTAAGAGAATTTGCAGACAAAAATCCATTTGGGCCTGTAGTATCAAGTGCATCTGTTGACCTTGAGGAAGCAGCTGGAGGCTTTGGAACACATATTGTTGACCTTGAGATTGATCCGGAAACTGGAAAGACAGATGTAATAAGATATACAGTATTACAAGATGTTGGCAAAGCAATTCATCCTGCATATGTTGAAGGTCAGCTCCAAGGTGGCGCAACTCAAGGAATTGGCTGGGCCCTTAATGAAGAATATTTCATGAGCGATCAAGGAACTATGCTAAATTCAAGCTATTTAGATTACAGAATGCCAATCGCTTTGGATTTACCAATGATCGAAACTATTTTAGTAGAAGTGCCAAGCGAAGATCATCCTTTTGGAGTAAGAGGAGTTGGCGAAACACCAATATGTCCGCCTGTACCTGCAATATCAAATGCAGTAAATGACGCAATTGGTTCTAGGATTTTAAGCACACCGATTAAGGCTTCAAAAATACTTAATAAATTAAAAAGTATGTAAAATACTTTAATGATAAAAGTATTTTTGCCTTACAAAACTAGAAAAATATTCAATTTACCTGTTGAAGTTGATGCAGAAGGTAATAATCTTAGAAATTTGATAGAATTTTTAGATAAAAAATATCCTGGGTTAAAACAGGAATTAGTTGATGAAGATAAATTGATACCTACAATATCTGCAGTTATAGATGGCAGGACAACAAAGCTAGGATTGATACAAAAATTAGATAATGTTTCAGAGATACATTTCTTACCTTCAATTGCTGGTGGATAAAAAATAATGAAAAAAAAATTCCCTGAATTAGAACCAAAGCCTTCATTTTCAAATATTGAAAACGAAGTATTGGCCTTTTGGGACAAAAATAATATTTTTCAAAAAAGCTTAGATAAAAATAGTGATTCTGAATATGTATTTTATGATGGCCCCCCTTTTGCTAACGGCCTTCCCCATTATGGACATTTATTGACAGGATTTGTTAAGGATATAATTCCCAGATTTCATACAATGTTGGGCAGCAAAGTAGATAGAAGATTCGGTTGGGACTGCCATGGGCTTCCTGCGGAAATGGAATCTGAAAAAGAAATAGGGGTATCAGGTAGAGCTGAAATAATTAAATTCGGTGTAGAAAATTTTAATGATCATTGCAAGCAGTCTGTAATGAAATATACACAAGAGTGGGAAAAATCTGTATATCGTCAAGCTAGATGGGTAGATTTTAAAAATGATTACAAAACCATGGATATTTCATATATGGAATCAGTTATATGGGCATTTAAAGAATTATGGAAAAAAGGTTTAATTTACGAAAAAGACAGAGTAATGCCATATTCATGGAAGGCAGAAACTCCAATCTCAAATTTTGAGACTAGGCTTGATGATTCATACAGAGAAAGGATTGATCCTGCTGTAACTGTCAAAGTTCAAATTAAAGATTATGACATTGAGACATCAATTTTAATCTGGACAACTACGCCTTGGACATTACCTTCAAATTTAGCCATAGCTATTAATGAAAATTTAGACTATTTAATTTTAAGCAACGAAAAAGAAAATATTATAATTGGAGAATTTGCTCTAGAAAAATACAAAGAAGAATTAACAAATTTCAATATTATAAAAAAAATAAAAGGTTCCGAAGTCGTTGGTCTTAAATATGAACCAATATTTCCATACTTTAAAAACGAAAAAAATGCATTTAAAATTTTATCAGGAGAATTTGTAAATACTGAAGAAGGGACCGGCATAGTTCATATGGCCCCAGGGTTTGGTGAAGATGATCAAGTCATTTGTGAAGAAAATGGAATTAGATCAATTTGTCCTGTTGATTTAAAGGGTCGCTTTACATCAGAAGTAGAAGATTATAGCGGGGTGTTAGTTTTTGATTCAAATAAAGAAATTATCAAAAAATTAAAATCAAATGATGTATTAATAAAGCACGAAAATTATAAACATAACTATCCTCACAGTTGGAGAACGGATGAACCTTTAATATATAGGACTCTTAATTCTTGGTATGTTGAAGTTTCTAAATTTAAAGACAATATGGTTAAAAATAATAAAAAAATAAATTGGATACCAGATCATATAAAAGAGGGTTCATTTGGAAACTGGTTAGAAGGTGCAAGAGACTGGTCAATTAGCAGAAATAGATTTTGGGGCACACCTATTCCTGTTTGGAAAAGTAGTGATCCAAAATACCCAAGAGTTGATGTTTACGGAAGTTTAGATGAAATTGAAAAGGATTTCGGTGTCAGGCCAAAAAATTTGCACAGACCATTCATAGATGAATTAACAAGACCAAATCCAGATGATCCGACTGGCAAAAGTAAAATGATTAGAGTTGAAGAAGTTTTTGATTGTTGGTTTGAATCAGGGTCAATGCCGTTCGCTCAAGTTCATTACCCTTTTGAAAATAAAGAATGGTTCGAATCTCATTTTCCTGCAGATTTTATTGTTGAATATATAGCTCAAACAAGAGGATGGTTTTACACATTAATGGTGTTGTCAACAGCATTATTTGAAAGGCCTCCATTTTTAAATGCCATTGGGCATGGAGTTGTTGTAGACGAAAATGGCTCAAAGCTTTCAAAAAGATTAAATAATTATCCTGCCCCAGATGAAGTATGGGATAAGTTTGGTGCTGATGCACTTAGGTGGTTTTTGGTATCGTCACCTATTCTAAGAGGTCAAAATTTAGTCATGGATAGAGACGGCTCAGGTATTGATTCATCGCTCCGGCAAGTTATTGTTCCATTGTGGAATTCTGTTTATTTTTTTACTTTATACTGCAATATTGAGGATTATGATCCAAAGACAATCCATGATGCTGACCTGCCAATTGATAAATATATTTTATCAAAGACTCATAAAGCATCTAATGATATCAAAGACTCATTAAGTAATTATGATATTACTGGCGCATGTACTTTAATTTCTGAATTTATTGAAACACTAAATAATTGGTATATTAGAAGATCCAGAAATAGATTTTGGGATAAGACCACAAATAAAAATGCAAGAGACGCATACGACACACTCTTTACCGTGCTTAATATCCTTCTAAAATTCTCCGCGCCTCTAATACCTCTTGTAAGTGAAAAATTATATATGAATTTAAATAATGGGGATTCTGTGCATTTAGAAGACTGGCCAGATGTTGAAAAGTTAATCTTAGACAATGAATTAATTTCAAATATGGATATAGTCAGAAAAATTGTCTCAACTGCTCTTTCGATTAGAAAAAAGAATCAAATAAGAGTTAGGCAGCCTTTGAACGATTTAAAGATTAATATGGAAAAAAATAATTGGATAAATAACTATATCGAGCTAATAAAAGAAGAAGTGAATGTAAAAAATATTATAGTTGAGGAAAAACTTGATAATACTGGTTCAGAAGAATTAAAAATTAACCCTAGGACACTCGGACCAAGAATTGGTGCAAGTGTCCAAGAATGCATTAAATCGGCAAAATTAGGTGAATGGAAAAATATTGATGGAAAAATTATAGTCGGTGGTATTGAGCTATTTGAAGGTGAGTATGAATTAGAATCCAAAGTATCTGATGATGATTCAATGCAAATTGTTACAGGAGAAAATATTATAGTAAGCCTAGACCTTAGATTAGATGAAAAATTAATCGGAGAAGGTATATCTAGAGATGTAATAAGATTAATTCAAAATTCAAGAAGAGAAAAAGGCCTTGATGTATCAGACTCCATAGAAGTAAATATTAATGCAGAAAAAGTTATTATTGATGCTATAAAAGATAACTACTCTTTTATTTGTTCACAAGTTCTAGCTAAAAATATCAATCTTGGAGAAAAAATTGAAGGTAATCATGAGAAAATTGCTGGATACAAAGTAAGTATAACTATTTAATTTTTAAAATTTATCTAGCTTAATGGATACTTCAATTTCTTGATTTTCTCTTAATATTATTAAGTCTATTACCTCGCCAGGCCTAAAGTTATATAGCCAACTAATATACTCACCATTAGTTCTTATCGGTTTATCACTAATACTTAATATTATATCTCCGGGAATGATGCCCGATATTCCAGATGGACCCCCTTCTTCTACTTCTAATACAACAATTCCTCTTAGGTTTTCATCAAGCTCACAAACGTTGTAGCCATATTCACACAATGTAAGCAATAAATTACTGTCAATTGTTCTTGCTTCTAGGCCATCTTTTGGTATTTGAACTTCTCCAAATGCCAAAAGATCATCAATATATCTTTCCACCAAATCTGAACTTATTGCAAAACCAATTCCTTCAGCACCTCTCATTATCGTACTATTTATTCCAACTAGTTCACCTTTTAAATTAACTAAAGGTCCTCCCGAGTTACCTTCATTTATCGCTGCATCTGTTTGAATCATGTCTGTTAAGGTTCTGTCATCTTCTGTAACCATCACCCTCTCTTTTGCACTTACTATACCGGCTGTCACAGTCGGCGTTCCAACTAACCCAAATGCATTACCAATTGCTATTACCCAATCACCAACTTTTAGGTTTTCTGATTTTGAGGTTACTATGGGAGATAGATCGAATTCTGCATCTATCTTAAGAAGAGCAATATCACTATAAGGCACACGTCCTATGATTTCAGCAATAAAATTTTGACCATCATTTAAGATAACACTTATTTCTCTTGCTTCAGATATAACGTGATCATTAGTTATTATGTAACCGTCTTTGGATATTATTACCCCGCTCCCATCAGCGCTCCTGACCCTAGGTATGAAAAATCTATCAAGGGCAACTGTTGAGGTATTAATGGCAACAACTGAAGGAGAAACAACCTCAATAGTTTTATTTAAACTTGGCAGGTAGCCGTCAGAAATCACAGATTCAGGGTTATTTGATAAACTTGTAACCTCTTCTTGAGTACAAGATATTAATAATATAATTAAAGATGTAATAAAATAAAAATTAGCTTTCACAAATTTATTTTATCATATTCAAATTCCATTTTTATTCAGGAAAACAATATAATTATTCTTATGGCAATAAAATCTTCATCTATAAGGCCAAGAGATAAAAATCTTGAACCTCAATTTATCAGAAGTGAAACAAGAAAAACTTCTCAAAGAGGAGCATCGTCTCCTTTAATAGTAGTTTATGGGTTTTTAGCTATAATAATTGTAGGTGCTGTTCTACTCTATTTACCTTTTTCTCATTTTGGAAAGATATCATTTATTGATGCTTTATTTACATCTACATCTGCAACAACAGTCACTGGATTAACTGTAATTGACACGACTTCAAGCTGGACCCTATATGGACAGATTATTATTGCATTGCTTATTGTTTTAGGCGGAATAGGATTTATGACAGGTGCAGCTTTTTTTCTAATTGCAGCAGGTCAATCATTAGGTTTAACCAGAAGAGTACAAGTTGGACAAGGCTTGGGTGAGGAAAAACTTGATTCTATTAGTGGGTTAGTTTTAAAGGTGGTTATTTCATCACTATTTTTTCAAATTATTGGAGCTGCAATTTTCTTCATTTTATTTAATATAAATTTTGATAATAATTTAAGAGATAATTTATGGCTTTCTGTCTTTCATTCGATATCATCTTTTAATAATGCAGGTTTTACGATATTTCAGGAAAATTCAAATTTAGAAATATTTTCAAAAGGAATTTTAAATAACATAATTCTAATTATTACCTCATTACTTTTTTTCTTTGGAGGAATTGGTTACTTTGTTGTAAACGATCTTCTACATCACAGGAAAATATTTGGCCAAAAAGGTTTCAGAAGATTTAGATTACTCTTGAGCCTTGAGACAAAGATGATTTTAATAGGCTCTCTAATCTTAACTTTTATTGGAACATTTTCAGTGTTAGCTTTCGAATATTCAAATATGCAAACCATTGGACAATTTACTTTTTCTGAAAAACTTATAAATAGTTTATTTACTGCAATGTCAACAAGGACTGCAGGATTTAACTCTTTTGATATGTCTTTAAGTAATGACTATACAAATATTGTTTGTGCAATTTTAATGTTTATTGGAGGAGGTCCGGCATCAACAGCTGGTGGAATAAAAATCACTACTTTTATTCTTTCATTATTAATGATTTTTAGTCACTTAAAAGGTCGAGAAAACATTACATTTTCAGGAAGAGAGATACCCTACAACCTCGGAGTAAGATCTTTAGTTATTTTAGTTTTAAGTCTTTTCATAATCTTATTTATGATTGTTTTAGTTTTAATTCTTGAGGAAAACTATGATTATTCTAATTTAATCTTTGAAATTTTTTCAGCTTTTGCAACAAATGGAATGTCAACAGGCACATCATCTCTTCTTAGTGAATATTCAAAGATAGTTTTTATTGCAGGCATGTTTATAGGTAGGCTTGGGCCAATGACCCTTGCATTGCTTATTTCAGGGTCAAAAAAACAAACAGAGTACAGATTTTTTCAAGAGAAGGTTAGAATAGGTTAAAAGGAGCATATTTTGAAGATAACTCAAGTTGTAGTAATTGGCCTTGGAAGATTTGGTAC
>Ga0163110_10001237_pt1 | contig 12959 bp, 10 predicted proteins | sample CRUFie1St17metaG_FD_108703 | JGI IMG/M metagenome (GOLD analysis project Ga0163110, IMG submission 108703) | Marine microbial communities from the Costa Rica Dome - CRUD Field 142mm St17 metaG | ecosystem: Environmental > Aquatic > Marine > Oceanic > Photic zone | place: Costa Rica: the Eastern...
GGTGATTGGCCGCAAAAAATTCAATTTCGACTTCGCCTTAAGGGCCTTGAGGGGATGCGAATGACTATCGGTAAAAAAGTATTCAGCCGAGATACCCTGCGTATTCGTCTATGTGACCCTAAAGGTAAAACATTGGAGGGTAAGCACCTTCAAAATCGCCGGGGTTATTACGAAGTACTGGTCCCGTCCGATGCTCTCAGAGGCAACAAAGAAGTGGGTCTCAACTGGGTAGATTTTTATCGGCGTTAAAAAAGTAAACTAAAGATAATCGAGGTGGGCGCAAGGGATTGCAGAGATACTTTGGTAAAGTGAATTGTGAGCCTACAAAAGGACTGGACGTTTGAGGGCGGTGGCCGTTTTACAGAAAATTTTGTACGGCTCCTAACCCATATAAAAGAGTAGGGGAGCTTGAGGTTGGATCCCCCCCCCGCCCCTGGTGGGCTAAAGTTTGCACAGATATGCACAGTTGTAGCGCGGATTGGTGCGCCTTGGTACGTTACCCATTATGCAGGGCATGCATTAAAGCACAGTAAAACGCAAAGAAGAGAATTGCCTACGTTACTTGCTCGGCTTCAATTCCCGCCGCCTGTTTCTCGTTTGGGCGTGTCTTTTGACATTTGGTCCTGAGTCGTTAAAATACCACTAGTGACGCTCAAGGGTCTTACGACACAGCGTCGCACAGAAGCTCTCCTAAGTCCGCCGACTCTTGGAGGGCTTCGCTTTATTATTGAGAGTGCATAAGAAACGGCTTCGACCTATTGAAAAAAGGTAGGACATGTGGAAGGTTGCAATGTGTGAGGTTGCTGAGTTCCACCGAACCCCTTCTAGCAGCCGTAAAAAGCCCCTCCTCGTTGAGGGGCTTCTTCTTTTGTAAAAAATTTTAGTGGGTGACCCTTGCTCGGGATCGTTTTGCAGCCTCGGAAACGCCGTTGCAGTTACAAATTCAACCAAGACTGTTTCGTTACGAGGGTAGAAATATATTCAAATTACTGAACTCTTAATCAACCGTATCAACGAAATAATCGCCCATTCCTTTCGAAGGCTCGTCAACGCGCTCAAGGAGTTTAAAGGTCAGTTTTTTTGCGTATTCATTCACTGAATAACCAAGAAGCTAAGTAAGTGGAAAATTTTATCACCTATTTTTCGCCTAAAATAGCCAATAAATTAGCTTTTTTTACAAAAAATACCTGTTCATTTGACATTTTACGTACTTTGTGTAACAAATGTACAGGTTTATAAAACAATGAAAACTATACAAACAATATTAGCGACCGCACTGCTGACTCTGTCGACTGGATTCCTCTATGCTGACAATCATGAGGGCAAAAGCGGAGAAGCGAATCACGAACACGCCGTAGGGGCAGCCACCAAAATTCTGGAAAAGGATGATCCGGTCGGTATTAGCTTTTGGCTGGCAACCGCAATGATGCTAGCCGCGTCTGTCTTCTTCTTTGTTGAACGAGACAGAGCCAAAGGAAAATGGAAGACTTCCCTTACCATAGCCGGTCTAGTGACAGGGATAGCTTTTTGGCATTACCTTTATATGAGAGAGGTTTGGGTTGAAACCGGCTCAAGTCCCACTGTCTATAGGTATGTAGATTGGTTCATCACTGTTCCGCTGCAAATTATTGAATTCTATGTGATCCTTGCTGCGGTAACGATCGTAAGCGGGTCCCTCTTTTGGCGCCTACTCGGAGCCTCACTTGTTATGCTAATTGGCGGCTATCTGGGTGAAGCTGGATATATGTCCCCGGCACCTGCATTCGCAATCGGACTAGCCGGTTGGGGTTACATAATTTGGGAAATTTTCGCTGGCGAAGCCTCAAAGGCAAACGCTAACAGCGGAAATGCGGCAAGCCAGAAAGCTTTCGCAACAATCAGAGCCATTGTGACATTTGGATGGGCAATTTACCCGATCGGTTACTATGTAGCTTACCTCGGCGGTGGCAGCAACGATAGTAACGCCCTCAACGTCATTTACAACCTTGCTGACTTAGTGAACAAAGCTGCATTCGGTGTTGCTATCTGGGTTGCAGCAACCTCTGATTCAGAATAATCCTAATAAAACCCAACAGGATGAAAACTGATCTTGATGCCTTGAGTCGTGTGGAAGCACGGCTCAAGGCTATTTTTCGAGATGATCCCACCCTAAAGCCATTCTTAAGCGATGAGTATTTTTGGGGCGGTGGTCAGATGCGAAGTAAAGTATGCGTTAATTTGGGTAGGCTTTTTGGACTGAAGTACGAAACAATCATCGACATCGCGGTGTTCACCGAATTGTTGCACAACGCCAGTTTAATCCATGATGATATCATAGACGAAGACGGTCAACGTCGCGGAGTCCCGGCAATTTGGAAGGAAGTGGGGATTCCAAGAGCTATACTGATAGGCGATTTACTCATCGCAAAATCTTTCAAAATTGCCAGTGAGGCAAATGAAAAAAAAGGGGTCAGACTATCATGGGTCCAAAATATTTCTTTGGCAACAAACGCTGCGGTGAATGGGGCCATGAGAGAACTCAACTATGACACCAGTGATTCAAACTTTTACCGGTATTTGAAAATGGCCGAGCTAAAGACAGGCTCTCTTTTTAGTTTGCCGGTTAATTGTATATGTGATGCAGCTCAAATTAATCCTTTGAAGAAGGAACAAATTTCCGGTGCGTTTTCAAAATTTGCTATCGCTTACCAGATTAAAGACGATGAAGCTGATTTTTTGGGTTATAAAAAAGGTAGAATAAAATCATCAGACCTGCTTAACGGCCGACCAAACATTTTTTATTTAACTCAGGATTCAATTAGTGAGACATCAAATAATCACTCAGAAATTTATGATGTTCACGCAGGCCTAGTTTTCAAAGCTCGGTCTGAGTTGTTAAAAGTGAACCCAAAAATTTCCTCATTTTTGGACAAAATCATTTTGCCTTTTGTAGCCATGAGTAAACCCCCCAAGACGAATTTGAAATCCTCTTACCCATATAAAATAACGACCACCCATTCGATTAATGAACCAGAGTACAAATTCGCAAAGCCGTAAAAAAGCCACCGTAATTGGGGCTGGGTTCGGGGGGTTATCTGCTGCGCTCAGATTGAGAAGGCTAGGGTATGAAGTGCAAGTTTTAGATAACAATCCGATGGCCGGTGGTAGAGCACAGGTATATAAAAGCGGGGGGATTAACTTTGATGCCGGCCCCACAGTGATAACGGCTCCTTTTTTATTCGATGAGTTATTCAATTTATTCGGTCGTGATAGAAGCGATTACATAGAATTTTTACCTGTCGAACCCTGGTATCGTTTTCATTTTAAAGATAAAACATACATGGATTACGGGGGCAAGGTAGAAGATACTGAGAGTGAAATTGAACGGCTCTCAAAAAATCCTGAGGAAAATTACCGCGGTCTGGTTGAGTATTCGAAAAAAATTTTCGAGGTGGGTTTCGAGGGTCTTTCAGATAAACCATTCAACAAATTTAGCACGATGCTTCGTCAGGTTCCTGTATTACTTAGCCTCAAAAGCTACCTTTCAGTTTATGATTTCGTCAGCCAGTACATAAAAGATGAACGTCTCAGGCGAGCATTCTCTATCCATCCTCTGCTAGTTGGGGGTAACCCTTTTCAAACGACTTCTATCTATTGTTTAATCCACTATTTGGAGCGAAAATGGGGAGTTTGGTTTCCGAAAGGAGGAACCGGAGCATTGGTACAGGCGATTGAAAAATTATCAAAAGAAGTTGGCATAAAATTTAATTACAACAGAACTGTAAAACAAATCCTGGTTCAAGACGGTGAGGCAAAAGGTGTGACCTTAGCCTCAGGTGAAAAAATGGAGTCAGACATTGTAGTTTGTGATGCTGATCCGCCTATGGTTTATGAGAAATTGATACCCTCTGAAAAACGACGGAAGTGGACCGATAAAAAGTTAAAATCCCTATCGTACTCAATGGGGCTTTTTGTCTGGTATTTCAGCACCAAAAAGAAGTTCCCATCCATCAAACACCACACCATTTTATTCGGCGAAGAATATAAAAAATTGTTGGAGGACATTTTCGATCGGCAGATTCTCTCAGATGACCTGAGTTTGTACCTACACCGGCCGTCTGCCACCGATGAAAGCATGGCTCCACCAGATGGTGATGCATTTTATGTTCTCGCACCTGTACCCAACAAGCAATCGGGCATAAATTGGGAGGATGAAGGGGAGAAACTCAAGCAAAGGGTCATGTATCAACTCGAAACGACCATTATGCCTGGATTATCAGATTCGTTGGACGAATCCTTTTTTGTCACACCCGATACATTTGAGCGTAAGTTCCACACTTCTTGGGGTTCAGGTTTCTCGATCGCTCCACTTTTCCAGCAATCTGCATGGTTCCGGTTTCATAACAAATCAGAAGACGTAAAAAATCTTTTTTTCTGCGGGGCAGGAACTCATCCCGGGGCAGGGGTTCCGGGAGTAGTTTCCTCAGCGAAGGTGATGGAAAAACTTGTTCCCCCGGCCCGGGAATTTAATTTAGCTGAAATTCACAAATCTTTCAAAGCGCATAGCAAAACATTTTCTTTGGCTTCATTGCTTTTTCCGAGGGAATCCGCCACTGCGATCTCACAACTTTACTACGTATGCCGACAATTAGATGACTGGGCAGATAATGGATTTGAAGAGGATTTGATTTCCGCCAGAGACTCCTGGCTAAACCATAAACCCCACCCAGTACTTGACCTGTATCGCGATCTACAGGCCAAGTGGGGATTAGCGGAAGACCCGATGACCGACATGCTTTCCACAATGGTTTCAGAACTAAACGGCGTTTGCCTGAAATCGGAGTCTGAATTAATTGATTATTGTAGAGGGGTTGCTGGCACGGTTGGAATCATGACTTGCCCGATTATTGGGGTAAAAGATAAGTCTGCCCTTACACACGCTGAGAATCTTGGTATCGCCATGCAGCTGACAAACATATGCCGAGACGTGCATGAAGATGCAAAGAGAGGGCGAATTTATATCCCACAAAACTTTTTTAAAACTCCTATTTCAGTGGATGATTTAGTTGGTTCAAATCTCGATAGAGTGGAAGAAATAGATGGCGCCAAACTGAGGTTACTCGGTTTAGCCGCTAGTTATTATGAGAGGGCACAAGAGGGAATGAAATTTATTCCGCTACGTGCAAGGATAATTATTAAGTGGGCAGCGAGCATGTACGGTGAAATAGGATCAAAAATAGGGAAGAATCCAATTAATTACCGAACATCACGAGCCATAGTTCCTACCTGGAAAAAACTAAGTTTATTTTTTGGAGTACTAAGCGGAAAAACATATTCCACACCAAAATGAACTATGCGGAATTTCTTGGTTGGTTTATTATCCTACCCTTAGCCTTGGTAACGCTAAAATCTCTCAAGGAGTTTAGGAACAACCGGCGGTACTTTCTCGGGATCATCTTCTTCTGCTTAATTGCACTTATCTATACCTCTCCTTGGGATAACTATCTGGTTTACAAAGGGGTATGGACCTACTCAAACAATGTGGTCTGGGGCAAGATTGGGTATGTACCGATCGAAGAATATGCGTTTATGGTCCTCCAAACAGTTCTCGCGGGGCTTTTCCTTTTAATTTTCATGCGCAATTCCAGAGAAGAAAAAATGACATGGTCAGCAAAAGGACTCGGCTGCTCTTTTTTATTCCTGATTTACGGAGGGTATTTGTATTATACTAAACAGAGTGTTTACGGAGGATTAATTCTTATGTGGGCGTTTCCTCCTTTGGCTATTCAGTGGTCCCTAGGTTCTAAGGTGTTGGTTAAACACATCAGGCAATGGTTGATACCGTGGGCTCTATTGACGGTTTATCTCTGCCTGTCGGACTCTTTTGCAATTGATGCTGGGATTTGGTCCATAACTGATGAGACAAGATCCGGCTTTGACTTGGGTAATCTTCCGGTTGAGGAGGCGTTATTTTTTGCTCTCACAAATTTATTTGTTATGCAAGGCCTCTTGCTATGGAGAAAGTGTCGTTTTGAATTCTAGTTCAATTTTTTGCTGGGATGAGTTGGTCATTGATCGCAATGCAAAAGAAAACCTGCCAGTTGCTATAAGTCGGTATCTTTCGTTAGGCACACTGCTAGTTTTTCTAATTTTGGGGGTATTAGGTTTTCTAAATCTTACCGGCAATTGGCAGTTTTTATTAATTTTTCTAAGCCTTTTTTTTCTAGGCATCCCGCATGGTGCAGCAGATCATTTGGTGCTCTGGGGGCTGAATAGGCGACAAAGCACAAAAATCCGGATGGCAGCCATTGCGTTATACCTTGCGGTCGCTTTGGTGTATTTTACCGTTTGGCAATTTTTCCCCGTCTTATCCCTAATTGTATTTTTATCAATTACAATATTTCACTGGGGCCAAGGAGATAGATATATAAGCATTAAATTACACGGATGCTCCTACTTGTTAAAATCTAATTTGCAATCAGTTTTGCATATTCTTAAACGTGGTAGTTTGCCAATTATTTTAAGTGGTTACTCAGGTATTGATGTCTATATCCGCTTCGTATCGAATGTAATTAACAGCGGGGCCAATACGCAATATGACGTAAATTGGTTAATAAATTTTCGAATATGGTTTTTAGTAATTCCAATTACTCTCGTATTAATATCAAGCATTATAACATTTAGCCATTCATTAGAGAAAAATGAACCCAGATTTAAGGAAACGGCAGAAGACGTTTTTTTGGTCTTATGGTTTTTATTTATCCCAACGCTTTGGGCATTAGGTGCCTATTTTATATTTTGGCATAGCTTGAGACACTCATTACGGTTGATTTGGATTGATCGAATAGGACGCCGCAGGTTGGATCCTCTTTCTATTTTAAGCCTTAACAAAAGATGGTTAAGGTTAACGGGCTTCATGACCATCGCAGCGTTTGCTCTAATGATAGCGCTGCTTACTCCGCAAGTTTTGAATGGAAAACTAGATTTCAGCTGGTTAAGCAAAGTAATGATCTATATTTCAATCCTAACACTTCCTCATACATTAGTGGTATATTTAATGGACAGGAAACAAATTGGAAATTCACAAACAAATTTTGAAATATAGCCTGAAGTTAATTCGGCTGTATTACTTGTTGGAATTATCTAATCCAGAATCTCACTTAGACTCTGCTGAATTTACTTTTTTTAATTGAATTCCAGCAATCCCAAGAAGTATCCAAGCGAATATTAATGTTAGACCTCCAACGGGCGTTAAATAAGTTATTTCATTAATCCCGGTGAGAACTGAAAGATAAATACTGAAGGAAAAACAAATTGTCCCAGCAATAAATGTGCGGCCTACCCATTTCATAATTTTTCGAGATTGCTCGCTATTGTTTGTGTGAACAATTGCCGTGATAATTATGATTATTGCGTGAATTTGATTATACCTGATTGCTGTTATGAGAAAACGGAATTGTTCTTCAGTGATTACAGGCTTAAGTGAATGCTCTGAATACGCACCGAAAGCTACTGAAATAGCCCCAAGGAACGAACCGACGATGAGGTGATTGTAATTCAAGATCTATAATTCGCACTGAAAACATTTGATGTCAAAAATTTGGAAATCATAAAAGCAGGTGATTTTGTTGATCAAGAAGGCTAAGCGAGGTGAGGCTTGCTCCCGCCTATTAATTAACCAATTCTACTAGCCGGTATATTCCGTGTCCAAACTAAGCTTGATGACTATTTCCTTTTTCCTCGACGTCCGGTTCTGGGATCAATCTTACCTTTTCGCTTTGCCTGATGCTTCAGTTTCCTCTGGTTTCTTCGCTCTTCAGTTACTGTATTTCTGACAGTAAAAGGATTGTTTAAAAGAATTATGTCCACGTTTAAATTTACCATGATTAACACCGCTTACAAAATTAAGTCAGGCATGAATGATTAGTGTTTTTTAGAAATATTTTTGATTTGATCCATCTTAAGTAAATCTAATTGTTTACTTGGTTCATTTCGTTTTCCGCTTCGGCGCCTCGAGCTACGGCTTCCATGTTTTGTAAGCACTTTTTTCTTTGTTTCTGCGTATCCATCTGACTTTGCAACTTGGCCTAATTTCAAACGTGCCTCGCGACTTGAAGTTTGATGATCGATAATAGGTTCAGGATAATCCTCGCCAATTATACATTTATTATTTTTTTGCGTGCATACATCCATTTTCCAAGGTTCGTGAATGTGATTTAATTGAACGTTCTTTAACTCGGGGACCCATCTACGAATGAAGATACCCTCGGGATCGTTGTCCACCGACTGTTTAACGGGATTATAAATTCTCCAGGTATTTATTCCGGTTACTCCTGATTGCATTTGTAATTGGCTAAAGTGAATGCCCGGTTCGTAATCAATAAAAGATCTTGCGAGGTGAGGACCGAATTCCCTCCAGTCTAACCACAAATTGTAACTTGCAAAACTTGTCAGCATAGCCCGCATTCTAAAATTGATCCATCCATTTTGTTTGAGAAAACGCATACACGCATCAACCATGGGAAATCCAGTTGAACCCACACTCCAAGCTTTGAGCATGTTTTGGTTGCCATGTTTGGGTCGTACTTCTTCAAAGGCGCCGTGCATACAAGCGTGCTCAATTGAAGGTTGATCCTCGAGTTTTTGGATAAAATGACATCTCCAAGCCAGCCTCGAGCAAAAGGCAGCGAGATCACCTTTATTTACCAACTTCGGGTTTTCGTGTGCGTGGTCACGTACCGCTTTGATGCGGTGAACTATTTCACGGGATGAAATTGTACCCCATGTCAGGTGAGCAGAAAGCCTTGATGAATGCACTTCGGCAGTTAGAGGACTGGAAATACTTTTAGAGTAACCTTTGTGTCGGTCCGCAATGAATGATTTAAGAACTTCATGAGCCGCGACCGAACCCCCTTTTAGATTTCCAGTAAAATTTTGATTTTTAAACTTAATTGGAGTGATGGGTATTTCACCAGGTTCAAGATTTGATCGGTATCCGAATTTTGTGGGTTTTTCATGAAGGTTTTTTGACATTCGTCGGGCTCGTTTTCCCTTCCAGCCATCTCTAGAATTCAATTTTCTAAAAACACCATTAGTCGGGTGCTCTTTAAAAATTACATTTCTATTTTCCGCCCATTTTTTTACTTCTATATCTCGTTTGTAAGTCCATTCATTCCCCGTTTCCTCATGAGCAATAACTGATTTTAAATTACACCTGTTCGCAATGTCCTCAAAAACTTCCGTTGCCTTACCAAACCGATAAACCAGTGGTAGTCCGTATTTGATTAATTCATTATTGAGTTCACGAAGCGAGTCCCGAAGGAAGTGCCACTGCATTGATGAACAGTCATTTTGCTTCCAGTATTCGGGTTCAACGACATATAAGGGGATAACTGTTCCTGGAAAATTTGCTAAAGAAGCAAGGGGACCGTGGTCATTTGTCCTTAGATCCCGTTTAAACCAGAGGATGACTGTCTCGCGTTCGTTAACCATTCGATACCTCTAGGGATCCCTAAAAGAGGAATTAACGTAAGCACTGAGTTTAGGGCTCAAGTAATCCCGCTAAATCTCAATTCACATGGGTGTCAGAAAATTTAGCTTAGTAAATAAATTACGAAACTGACGCCCGTAAAAAAGAGAACGATTGGGAGAATTCCTATGGTTAGTGCAATCAGTATGTATAAAAATCTAAAACTCATTTTCTGTAAACCCTGCATGCGAAACTTTTCACAATCATCTACACAAAACTTGCACATATTAACCAAAGTGGCAAATAAACTCACAAAAAACATTTATTTAGCCAATTTAATCCCCAAAAAATGATTTATAGCCGCCAAAAGTTATACATGTATAACTCTTGCTGTTTCAAAAGAATAGTTTTGGGCTGGGAAGAACCCTAATCAGAAAATATTGTTATCTAGGAAAATTAGCGTTTCTTGGGGGATTAACCGAAAACGATTAATCATGAATTTATTTGGCACGCTAATGCAGCGTTATAATCTATCAGCCATATCCTCAGCTAAATTTGCACCTGATAGGATTGCACCCTGAACTTTTGACTCCCCGAAAGCGTCACCAGCAAACCCCAATAAACCCGGTTCATCTAGCAACACACTTTTATCTGGGTGTCTGGTGGTAGGAAAGCTATAGCGCCAACGGTGAATTTTGTGATCACAAATCTTACCAAATTCGTACCCAACCAGCTTGGAGGATATCAATTTCCAAATTTCATCCGTACTTTTATCAATGTTATCGGAGCTGAATTGGGGGCCACAGTGAACGACAAGTGACGAAGATTCGCAATCATTGAGACCTTTAAGGCTATTATCTGCCACCCAAATAAAAGGTTCACCTTCAAGCCATAATCCTCCTGGTTTTGGCAAATTAGAAGGCCCCTTTAAATCAATCAAAATTGCAATGCATGGTTGATAATTAATATCTCCCAACTGCTGCGCGATGTCATTGTTAAGAGATATTTTACTGTCATTAATGATGCTTAATGTTTGGGGCACAGGGCACGTAAATGCCAAGGCATTAAATCCTGAATAGTGTTGATCATCGGTTTGTAGGGACCATTGATCATTATCATAATTAATTCTTACTATTTGAGTTTGTTTATTTATGTCTAGATTTTTTGAGAGGTGCTTGGCAACCGCAGTCATACCTTTTCGGCTGATCCACCTTTTTTGCTGATCTCCATGTTGACTCCCGCTCAAATTAGAAAAACCTCTAGACCAAATCTCAACAACGTTTTCAGTTTCTAATTCATGGAGCAGCGAAATTGTTTCGGGCTTAGTGGCGGTAAAATACTGACATCCATGGTCATATGACTTTTCTTTCCACCGCTTGGTCGCCATTCGACCTCCGACTCCCCTGGATTTCTCAAAAATCGTAGACCCAAATCCTTTTTGCTTTAGCCGGTAACTCAGCATTATACCACTTATACCTCCACCTATGATTGCAACTTTACCCATTGGCATTTCTATATTTTTGGCATTTTTTGCTGCAATATTTCACATTCAACCAGTCCCGCTCCCATTTTTTACGCCAGGAAAATAATCGCCCGCAGACTACGCAGATTTTTTGAGGTAAATTAATTTTATTCATTAAGAAACTTAATTCTGCGCTATTTCTCGGTTTTGTAGTAACTACTGAGGTATTTTTTGGTCTTCTTCCAGAAAGGGAAAAAACCAGATTTCGCATGACAGAATAGGTTTTGATCCCAATCCCGCCGGGTCATGGAAAGAGAAACATTGTGAGCTAAAAATTCGCCCTCAACAATCCGGAGCTGCTCACCAACTAGTCCAATAAAGGGTTTGAAAGCTACCACATGGTCGATGGAATTTTTGGTTATCCACTTTGTGATGTTCTCTTTTAGAGTTCCTGATTCATAGTACTCGGTATTACATTTAAAATGGCCTCCACAACGATCCAAAGCATCCCTCATAGAATCTTTGGTGAACCGTCGGACTAAATTACTCTGGCCATATTTGGCTGACATAGCGGCATCTTTGAAGCCAGCTACTGAAACTGGTTTATAATTGGACAAAGGCCCAAATTCAGGGCACAAATCATCATTGTGAACCCAAACTCCGATTCTTTTATCTGATTCTACTGAGGGCAGCTTGTATTTGATTATATTAGAATGCTCCGGATTGTATGAATTTGATTCGGAAATAGCTACAGGACTCACCTCGTTGAGATGGTCAAGCTCGGCAGGATTTATCAGAATTTCAGGAGAGCAATATTTTAATAAGTTACCTCGATTGATCAGGTATGCTTTTCCTTTAGTTTGCAACCCGGCTACCCAACGCCAACTCAGCGTGTTACTGGCTGCATCAGCATCGAGCAAGTGACTGAAGAAAAAAGCAGCTCCTAATTGCCACGGCAACTTCTCTACGTGAATCCAATGCGAAGCCCACCACATTCTAGCGTGGTTATGTAGATAACCTGTTTCTTTAAGTTCATTTGTAAAATGATCCATGAATGAGACACCCGAACATCCGCCCAAAATCTCTTCGGCTCGGGTTATCTGCCGGTCGTTTAATTGTTTTTTGGCTAGTTCTACTTCTCTCAGATAATCATCCCAGACCTTGGGTCTCATTTCTAGCCATCCCTTCCAATAGGAGCGCCACATTACTTCCTGAACAAACTTTTCGACTTTTGTAAAAGGGTGTTTGTTTAAAATTTGTTCGATAATTTCCTGCTCTAAAATCAGTCTTCTGGTGATGAATGGAGATAAACCGCTTACGTTATCGTGGGTTGTGCCCACGTAATTCCTTCTCAAGTTATAAATTTGCACTTTTTTCTGAAACTCAGAAAGTTTTGTTATGGCGCAATTCCTAGTCGCTTCATGCACATCGAAAATTCACACTTGTCAGTTGTTTTGCCAAATGGCTTCAGAATTAGTTGAAACTTCAGCCGTCGGCCACCTTGTCGGTTGCCGACTGGATAGCTCGTCAATCGCCCGCCTTCACATGAATATCCAGTTAGGTTTTTTGACTCTTGCCGCCTCTAATTCTTACCACACTAGGCGTTGAAACCATTGGTTGATACAAAGCTGATCTATCAGTTTTTTTCTTGGTGAAACTGTTAACGGAAAACTCCATGCTGGTCCCCTCGAAGAGGACGTGATTGGTGTTTTGGAACTGAAAAGTCAGATTCCACTTGTCACCGTGAAACTTTTTAAGCGCTTTGGCGAGCCTCCAAAAGGGCTGGACGGTAAAGGGCGGTGGCGTTGTGCTTATTCATCATTCCAGGGAATACCCCGGAAGGTTTTGTTTTATTGCCAGCCGATGCGGGTCCGGTAGATCCTCGCATTTATGTGCGACCAAACAGACGTGGTGCGGGAAGTGCTTGGGAATGTGGTTTCGGATAATGGAAGAATTACCATTAACGGAGAAGGCTGTCCGGCTGATCTTGCGGTTACTGTAGAAACTAAAATAGGAGATGGATACTTTCCTGTGATCTTTGAAGAAAAC
>Ga0163110_10001238_pt1 | contig 12955 bp, 12 predicted proteins | sample CRUFie1St17metaG_FD_108703 | JGI IMG/M metagenome (GOLD analysis project Ga0163110, IMG submission 108703) | Marine microbial communities from the Costa Rica Dome - CRUD Field 142mm St17 metaG | ecosystem: Environmental > Aquatic > Marine > Oceanic > Photic zone | place: Costa Rica: the Eastern...
GTTGTCGGGAATCAAGGTCCCGTAACCGATTTTTGCTTGAGAAACTGTTTCGTTTTTGTAACCTACAGCAAATATTGACAATTGTGATTCTGCATAACTGTCTTGGAAACCCGGTGCCGCCCAGACAACAGATTCTATTGGGACACCATACTGTTTTGCTACCGATTCTGGTGACTTAGCGGGCTGATTATATTCGATTGTCACATTATCCAATGAGGATAATTTCTTTGCTAAAACGTCGATTATTACTTGCATTCCGCCTTCAATTGATGCAATGCTACCACGGCGAGGAATAAAAATTGGATATGATTGTGCGATAAGTTTCCGTAACTTCGATTTTTTTACTGGAGGTTCGTTGCCGAACTTTGTCAATGAAGGCATGAGGAAATCAGCATCTACATTATCCGCAGTGTCATTTACAATACCTAAACACAGTGCATCAGCAATCGGCTGATTGGGTATTAATTGGGCAACAGAAACCCCTCCTTGTCGAGCCTGTTTGAGTGACTTGCGCAGTTTTAATGGACCTAGTTTAAACAATGTTCGCCAAGATAGTTTGTGAGTTTTACCCGCAGATAGAATCCATCGAGATTTTGCTTTTTGACTAGATGTGGTGAACTTATCTGACAAGGATAAATCATCCACTAATCGCCAAAATGCCGGATGAGGTCTAGCAGCATTAACCGCTAAATCACAAATCCATTCACCATCCTGCCAGGTTGCAATTACCCCACCAAGCTGACTCGAACGTTCAATTACAGTCACTTTGAGATTTGGTCGTTTAGTTGCGATGCGATAGGCACAACACATACCAGATAGGCCTCCACCAACAATAACTACGCTATCGCATTCCCCTAACTTGGGATTGACTAGCAAGGGCCGGCGTAATTCATCACCGTACTTTATCCAGTCTTCTAGTGAAGTCATATGAACATCCCAATTCGTTAGGCTAGCCAGTCTTTCGGTTGACGTAAGACTGCTAACAATTTGCCCTCATCACTGTTTTCATCCACTTCATGACAGTATTCCCACCTTGCAGTTAGTGGTAATGACATAAGGATACTTTCTATCCTACCATTGGTTGTTAGCCCAAAGGTCGTTCCGCGGTCATAGACCAAATTGAATTCGACATATCTTCCTCGCCGGATTTGTTGCCATTCCTTATGCTCAGGAGTATATTCCATGTCCATTCTACGATGTAAAATTGGCAAGTAAGATGACAAAAAAGACTCTGCACATTCAGTTACAAACGCAAAGCAGTCTTCCCTGCTTGCATCATTTATGTCATCGAAAAATATTCCACCTAAACCTCTCCTTTCACCGCGATGCTTGATAAAGAAATAGTCATCGCACCACTGCTTGAATCTGCTATAATCGGCTACCTGGTGACGATCACATGCCTCCTTGTGAACTTGATGGAAATGTATTGCGTCCTCCTCAAACAGATAACAGGGGGTAAGGTCTGCGCCACCACCAAACCACCAACTGCCGGGCTTCTTGCCTTCGCCTCGCTCGAAATAACGGTAGTTAGCGTGAACTGTCGGAGCCATCGGATTGTGGGGGTGGAGAACAAGACTTACTCCGGTGGCAAAGAAATCCAAGTCGGCACCCATTAATTCGTGCCCACCGCCCATGCTTTTAGCGGCTTGAGGGCTTAGGGTTCCGTGGACAACGCTAACATTCACGCCTGCTTTTTCGAATACCTTTCCACCAGAAAAAACTCGGCTCCTACCGCCACCGCCTTCAGGCCGAGTCCACTCATCTTGACGGAAATCAACACCATCGATTGCACGAAGAGCATCACAAATTTCGTCCTGAATTCGGTGAACCATGTCAGCCATTTTCTGCCGCATCATTATTCACCAACAATTTCTCGCAACACAGTTTCAACACATTCAATTCTTGCTGAAGGAGCAAAACCATGGCCCAGGTTGAAAATATGGCCAGGCATATCGCCCGCAGCATCAAGAACGCTTCGAGTAGCTGATTTGGCCATTTCTGTTGACCCGTGAAGTAAGGAGGGGTCTAAATTACCCTGGAAAGCGAACTGTTTGCCAAATTGTTGGCGATTGATAGCTAAATCATCGCGCCAATCGAGTGAAATCGCATTGAGATCGAGTTCTCTTATCGCTGAGTGAAGATGGCCTGAGCCCTTGGCATAGTGAATTATTGGAGTATCTCTGCCGACTTTTTCTCGAAACACTTCAATCGTCCGCGCCGTTGCTGGCATAGCAAATTTACGATATATTTCAGGAGATAATAATCCAGCCCACGTGTCGAACAATTGAACGCCGTCGGCACCTCCATGAATGACTTGGTCAGCCAGTAAGTCTCCAACTATCTCACCCATTTTCATTAGCATACTTTGCGCTTGTTCTGGATTTGAGTAGATTTTAGCCCGCGCATTGTGGAAATCTTTGTCACCAGTTCCGCCAGATAGTAGGTACATACAGATAGTCCAAGGCGAACCGACGAAGCCTAGTCTTGCGGTCGTATCGCCAATTTCTTCGCCAACTGCTTGTAGGCCGTCTGCAGCCCAAGGTGCATGTTTTCGTGCGCTGAAGTTTATCCAATCGTCAACATCGTCAAGATTGAAATCGCTTATTCTTATTCCACCACCATATTCGACATCATAGCCTAGCGAAGGCAGTGGCGTCAATATATCACTGAAGATGATAGCAGCGTCGATTTTTTGATATCTTTCAAGTGGCTGAAGGGTTATGGTTTTACACAAATCAACGTCCATACAACGCTCCCAAAAGTTGTGCTCAGCGGCTATTTTGCGATATTCTGGTAGATGTCGCCCTGCTTGGCGCATGAACCAAACAGGAGTTCGGTCAACAGGTTGTAAGTTTAATGCGGCAACAATTCTTTGTTTACCGTTCATGGTCATACCTCCAACTCAGTCAACACTTCATCTAGGGCTGCAACCATACCAAGAATGTGTTGCTCATCGTGCACTGTTGCAATGAAACCGATTTCATATGCTGATGGGGCCAACATGTAGCCTCTGTCTAGTAAGCCCCGATGAACATCAGAATACAAGACTCCAGCATTGCTTGGAATCATGTCCGCTCTTGGTGGAGGTGAATGTGCACCCGGAGAGAACCAAAACAGACTGCCTCGTCTAACAAGTCGCATTGGATTGCCGTGCTTTTCCAATACAGATTCAACATTATCTTGCAGTAACTGGCCTAACTCCTCGAGTCTGTCATATGCTGCTTCATCGAGCAAATCTAGCGTCATAATTCCTGCAGCCATTGCAAGTGGATTGCCCGATAATGTTCCGGCTTGGTATACCGGGCCGAGGGGTGATAAACTCTCCATAATCTCGGTTCTAGCACCGTATGCACCAACGGGTAGGCCACCGCCAATTACCTTGCCTAAAGCGGTAATATCCGGTGTAACTCCGGAGATGTCGCCATAACTGCCATCCTTGAATCTAAAGCCACTGATGACCTCGTCAAAGATTAGTAAAGCACCATGTTCATCGCACAGTGAGCGTAACTTAGCCAGATACTCGTGTCTCTGGACTAGTAAGCCATTGTTGGCAGGTAGCGGCTCGATCACTACGGCTGCAATATCATCTCCATGTTCCTTGAACAGAAACTCAACTGCTTCTTCGTCATCCAGTGGTGCGACAAGTGTCGTAGCAACTGTATCTTGCGGAATTCCCGGGCTGCTAGCAATGCCGAAGGTTGCTAGGCCACTGCCAGAATTAACCATCAATGAGTCTACGTGGCCGTGATAACAGCCCTCGAACTTGATGAGTAAATCTCTACCTGTGTAACCTCTTGCTAGCCTTACCGCACTCATTACCGCTTCAGTACCTGAGGAAACAAATCGAACCTTGTCCATGAATTGGAAGCGCTGTTTAACTCGCTTAGCTAACTCTATTTCGCCAATGTGAGGGGCACCAAATGAGGTCCCATTCTGCATTTTCTGGTATACTAGGTCAATTATTTTTGGATGTGAGTGACCATGAACCAAGGGGCCCCACGATTGGACGAAATCGACATATTCATTGCCGTCAACGTCAGTGACTATAGCACCTGATGCCTTATCAAAATAGATTGGGTTGCCGTGGACAGATTTGAAGGCTCTGACGGGAGAGTTTACTCCGCCAACTAAATGGTGCAATGCTTCGCTGTGCAAGGAATTGGATTTAGCACGTTGCATTTCTTCACCTCAATCTAGCCAATTGCCCGCGACTGCCGCCCTCGCGTGGTAACTCACTATTATGTCGGCGCCGGCCCTTTTGAAGGAATGGAAAATTTCCCTGACTAAACTAGCCGTCGATTCTTCATCAGATGTTGATGACATAACCATAGAGTATTCTCCGCTGACATTGTAAACCGCAACAGGACGTGCAACTGCGTCTGCGACTTGACGAACAACATCGAGGTAGGTCATTGCTGGTTTGACCATGATTATGTCAGCACCTTCGCCTTCGTCTGACACGGCTTCGAGTATTGCTTCATCGTAACCCGAGCGGATGTCCATTTGATGACTACCACGATCGCCAAATGTCGGTGATGACGATGCTGCATCCCTGAATGGCCCATAAAATGCACTTGCATACTTTACTGAATACGATAGTATGCCAGTATTGGTAAAACCAGCTTCCTCAAGTGTGTGACGGATGGCTTTTACTCGGCCATCCATCATATCTGATGCAGATACGTAGTCAGCACCAGCAGAGGCGTGTGACAGGGCTATTTTACACAATTCAGGGATTGTCAAATCATTGTCAATTTCGTGGTTGTGAACGATTCCGCAATGGCCATGATCGGTAGCAGTGCACAAGCATACATCGGTCATAATGACGATATCTCCACCATACTTCTGCTTTAGTTGAGTAATTGCTTGTTGCAATGGCATGTCAGGGTGTGAAGCTTTAGATGCTGTAGAGTCTTTTTCGTGGTGGTCTACAACTGCAAACAACATGTGAGCAGTTATACCAAGTGCCATATCACTAGCAATGGTTTCACACAACACATCGACGGATTGTCGATTGATTCCTGGCATGCTTTCAATCGGCTGATTAACGCCGTTACCTGAAACCACAAAATGTGGTTGAACTAGTGAGGATTTGATATCGGCGGCGAAATTCAAATTACGCCTCGATATGGTCCAACGATTGATTCTTGGCCTGATATTCAACTAATCACCCCGGTTTTCTTTCCACCACTTTGCAACGAATTCAGATGTTGGTCCTTGTAGTATTTCAACGGTCGAATCAGTAAAGTAGCCTAATGAGTCAATCTCCGCTAATGATGACTTCCCCATGCAAAGTATATTTTTAGGTATGGGTAGTGAGTTTTCTACCCATGCTCGTGCGGAAGAAGGCGAGGATAGTAGCAAAACATCATCATCACTAACTGGCATTGCGGGTATTTGTTTGGTCCGATTTTCATATCCAATCCAGCTCTTAGTGCTAAATCCTAGCGCATTTAACCGGTCAACCAAATCGCTAGAGGCAACGTCTGAACGAGGAATCATGAGGGTGATGTCTCGACTTATCATCCGATTAATGTAATCGACTAATTCGACGGAGTTCCTTGCTTGGGCGCATATTGAAACCGTAACTCCCCGCATAAAACAGGCTCTAGCAGTTCCTTCACCAATTGCCAGCCATTGAATCCTCTTCAGGTCTGGATTATGTTCTGCCACCTCAACAGCACATCTTGCCGCAAATGGCGAGGTAAGAACAAGATAGGGCCAATTAGCCCTAGATGTGTTATCGTTGAGGAATGATGTTGGCCAATTCTCAGGTTTAGCAACGAGTTCTATCACTGGTTGGTTGATGACGTTGATTGAATTATTTTGTAATATTCTTGCTAGTCTATCTGAATTTAACGTTGAGATTATCTTTGGCCCTGAGCTGTTTAATTCTCTTGGTTCAATAGATGTTGTTGGGAGAACCGGCTGATAATCCGAGAGACTGCCAGTATACCTCTGACTGTCGTATGGCAAGCCTTGGCAGAATATTTCACGCCAATTCTTTGGCGAGATTTGGGCAGCAACTGTATCGCCGGCCACTTTTATGCCGGCAGGATAGAGACAACCGCCACCTATCGCTGACAGAATCTTTCGCTCATTGATTACATCAGATTCTGTTGGTAGGTGATTTAATGCGACTCTAAGATCAGCAAAACTGTCCAGGTCTCTCGTGCGACAGTGCACTGATATCGCCCCTTGGCCCGGTGCTGTTGGCCAATCAATGTCATTGATTCGCATTGCGCCCATTGATAATACCCAAGGCTCTAGAGCACCGACTTGGTGTAAGCGCTGTAAGCCAACTTCGGCAAGGATTATTGCGTCAACTCTACCTTCTTGCAGGCGCTTAAGACGAGTTTCAACCTGGCCTCTAACCGCAATCGGTATGATATCCGGTCGCTTGCTAAGTACGAACGATTGCCTCCTGCCAGAAACCGTTCCGACCATCCCTGATTTCGGCACGACGGCTAGGGCTTGATCTATGGTTGACTCATCCCTATTTGCCAATAAATCGGATAAATTGTGATATCCATTCGAGTCTCGAAAAATAATGACGTCATTAGTACAGCCTCGTTCAAGATAGGCTAGATTTGTTAACTCATCAGAGATAGTCACTGGCACATCTTTGGAAGAATGAACTGCGATATCAATTGAGCCTGAAAGCAACTCTGCATCTACGGCATGAATAAACTGTCCAACAGAACTAGCTAAGTCACCACCCAGCGATTTATCCCCACTTGAATTGATGCCAACTATCTCAGTCTCAATACCCATATTGTTGATTATCGCTTCGACACAGTTTGCCTGCCACATCGCAAGGGTAGAAGTTCTCGTCCCGATTCTTAATTTGGTCAAAGCAGAGCCTCCGGGAGTGTGGACTTTTCATTGATGCGAATAATCGTCTCATTCACATCACTAGCCACCCTCTTAAGAAGCGTTGGATTGATTTGTCGGTCAGTGGATAACACCATATTATCGAGTTCTACGGTAGTAAAAGGACCGTCTTGATTGCAAATCCATGTAGCAATCTCACGGGAGAATGCCCCAAGTTGCGTTGATGAATCTTCGGCATGCTCAGACTGTTCCCATTGCTGTGATAATGCTTCGAGTGTTTGATACATGAAGGCTCTAAATTTAGCTCGTGTTTTATCGGTTAATGCATCCATGAACCGTTGTTGAATTTGGGAAATCATGGCCTCGCTTTTCTCAATTGTGGAGGAATAATCCCACTCAATACCAAGCCTATGAGATGCTCGAATCCAATATTCGGTTCCGAACAATTCGTGATTTTTACTAACACCGCTTGCATCAATTGACGGTGGCCAAGAGAAATCCATAATCACCGCTTTTGAATCAGATGGTATTGGATTGGATTTGTCATATGTTGCGACTTTATTTCTGATTGTCGAGATAATCAAATTTGGAGACACATTACTTGATTTCCACTCTTCAAAGGTCATCATTGTAACCTTTGCTGCAATTTCTGGATTCCTTAGTGCAGCCTCCTCAGGCGAACGAGAAATTACCGTGATATCGGTCTGACCGAGAGAGAGTAAGACCTCTACGGCTTTAGAGCCCATTTCGCCGAACCCCAATACAATTGATGGTGTTGATTGGTTGGCTGGAATTATTTCCTCTAAGGCACTTGTTGCCAAGTTAAGCATTGATTCAGTTGTCTGATTAAAGCCAAACTCTCGTCTAATCATACGATTTGCTGAAACTACGTGCTCGAAGAAAGAGCCGTTGATATCGCTTAGCAATCCGTGCTTCCTGTGCCATGCCACAGAACCTCGGAATTGGGACATTACTTGTAGCTCCCCCAGAATAAACGAATCTAAACCGCTACAGACCTTTACTAAATGACGCCATACATCGATTCCTGTGAAGTGTTGAAATGGAGCTGAGGAAAGGGATGCAGTCTTCAGCACGCTAGATTCTAATTCCTCGCAAGTGACATTGAAACTAACATACAATACTCTGTTACAAGTTGATAATTCGAATAAGTCGGCGTTTAACTCTTTACGGATTTCACGCAAGAAACCAAGCCTCTGCTTTTTGTTTAATCCCTCTGTTGTTAGATACTTGACATGCTCAACATTGTCGGAATCAAGCTTCATTGAAACCATGCTGACGCTATTCATCAGGGTTTCCGCATCTACGGTTTGGCCATTGATCTGATGTGTTGGTGGTGACGCGAAAAATTTGGAAAGGTCAATATTAGGTGTCCCTAAAGTTTTCACAGCCCTACCCCCGTTAATCAAGCCTAACTTTCGCCTCTTATCAATGTCTTTTCGCGAAGAGCGCGCCGCAGTTAATGTATATTGCAATACTAAGAATATTAACTCAAAGTCATATTGGAATTTTTTTATTTTTCATGCAACGCAATTTAACAACGAAATTATACTTCCTCTGCTCAAGAAGTCAAATTTTTACCAAAGTTACGCGCAGTGTCGCGAAGGTAGACTCATAAAGGGGAGTTTTGTCGGCCAAGTGCTGAGAAGCGGTGATAACATGGCTCAAGGACTATACCAACACGTTCGTGCGACTTGGAAGAGACCTAAGGATGCACTGCCACACATGTATCGCCAAGCCCGTATGGCACAGTGGAGAAGGGAACCGGTTAACTGTAAAATAGACCGCCCCACTCGCTTAGATGCTGCTCGTAGAATGGGTTACAAAGCCAAGCAAGGTGTTGTCCTAATTCGAACCAGAGTTCGTCGAGGTGGACTGAGAAAAGGTAAGATCCACATGAAGAGAAAGCCATCAAAGGCTGGTATATCCAAAATTACCATGGCAAAGAATACTCAAAGGATCGCTGAGGAGCGCGTTGCCCGCCACTTTCCTAACCTAGAAGTCTTGAATTCTTACTGGGTTGGACAAGACGGTAAGCACAAGTATTTCGAAGTCATTATGATTGACACTCACCATCCTGCCATCATTAACGATAAGCAACTCGGCGTCTTCTGTTCCGCTAACGGCAACAAGGCTCACAAGGGTCGAGTTTACCGCGGTAAGACCTCAGCAGGCAAGCGAGGGCGTGGTCTACACAACAAGGGCAAAGGCGCAGAAAAGCTACGCCCTTCCCTAAAGGCTAACCAGAACCGTGGCAAGTGACACGGTCAGCAAAAAATAATACAACTGTGGGGCCATATTGCGGCCAAAACATATTTTCCGGTTATTGTGACAACTTTGTTGGGCAGGTGTTGAATCCCATAATTGAATAAAAGGGGCAGAAACCAAAAACTGAGGAAACCAAGCCCCATAATCCTAATACTAAGAAGACTATTTCCCAACTGGAACTTGCAAGATAGTCAAAAGTAAGCAATGATGCACCGGATACAAGCCTAATACCACGGTCAGCATTGCTGAGATTCATAATAGAAAGTCCGGACAGGCAGAATATAAATCGTTGTTCGCGTTGATTAATTACAACTTAATGACCGTTTGGCAATAGCAACTCAATCACTGAACAACACCGCACATCATGCAATAATCTCCTTGCTTAGGAGTTAGTTCACCACATGATTGGCATTTTTCATAACTATGAAGTTCTAGTACGGCCTCTCGCTTTACCATAACCCATGCAACCCAAGCGTAGAGTACGGTCAAAACAATGAACAAGCCAACTACGGCAGTTTTTCCGAGAGAAATGAATTGAACGCCCATGGCAAAGAGAAAAAATATCGCCGCAGTAAACACATATACCGGCCACTCTAAACGCATGTCAACAAGGTAAACCCTGTTTTTTTACTATTTGATTTATTTCATGACAGTAATGCCAACGGGGCCGTGGTTCCGACTGGGTGAAAATGGAACCACAACCCCGCCAGCGGTGAGGTCAGAGGACTAACCTTAGCGTGACTGGCTGCCACCACTGTTTGGATCTTCAAGAGACCACGCGCCGACTGAATCATCCTGTGTGCAGTCTAATACTCCATGATTATTGGACTGAGAGTAGTATGCTGGGTGATTATAGTCGGCATATCGTTCGTCATTTTCGTCCAACAACATCCAGTCCTCAGCATTACCGTCAATGACGTCTTGCTGAGTATATGCTGCATGTGTTTGGTAATTGTAGAGGACATAATTATCGCCGCATGCGGGATCAGCAGTCGATGAGTCATCGCTACTTCCGCCGTCATCGCTACCACCACCGTGGCTACCGCCGCTATTTGGATCGGCTAACGACCAAGCGCCAACTGAGTCGCCCTCTGTGCAATCCAAGACCTGATGCACTCCACGGTCGTAGTATGCTGGGTGGTTATAGTCTGGCCATTCGTCCTCGTCCAGCATGACCCAATCTCCTGCATTGCCGTCAATGACATCCTGTTGGGTGTAAGCTTGATGGGTTTGATAATTGTAAAGCACGTAATCGTCACCACAGTTTGGATCTGCCGCAGGCTCATCGCCGGAGTCGCCTCCAGAATCACTACTGCCGCCGTCACCACCGTCGCTGCTACCGCCACCACTCTGCATCTCAGTTAATATCCAACTACCAACCATTGAACCTTCAGAGCAATCTAGGACTTGATGCATAGACTTGTGATAATATGCTGGGTGAACATAATCTGGTGAAGATTCGCTTAGTAGCATCCATGTGGAATGGCCACCTTCATCAATTGTTGATTTAGAAATAACCTCGTGGGTCTGTGTGTTGTAGAGGACTTTAGAGTAGCACGGGTTAGGTGGAAGCGGGGAACTTTCTGCAATAGTTGCTGAATCATCTAGAGTAAATCCATCTCGCTCGTTGATTATTTTCACCGATATCTCGCAGCTGTCTCCATCACACAAGTCAACGCCGTTTTCTTTGATAGTAACCGCCTCGCCAATTTCCCAAACGCCACCGTCTGGTTCAGACTCTAAGACTATGCAGGCTCCAGTTGTTTCACCGGGACCTGCACAAGATACTGACGCAGCGCCAGCGACAGAGACCTTGACAGATAGTTTGGCCCAATTAATATCTTGGCCTTGATCCATAGTTACTATGACTAGGTTATCATTACTACCTGAAGTTAATTCCCCAGGCGCACTTGTTGCGCTGAAGGTATACATCTCAAATGTTCCATCAGTATTACTTTCAGCTAAGTTCGCTGCCCAGACATACAATACACCGGAAAGCACCACCGTGATGGCTACCATCAAAATTGTTGCAATTACCGGGCTTACCGCTTTTTCATAATTTACTCGCTTAATCTTCTGCATACTATTCACTTTTAGGTGGCCCTAAACAATTTTGTATATATAGCCGTGCAGATTTTGGAATTTCGTTCTTGGATAGAATTGAATAAGTGTTGACATTTTGATTATACTATGGCGACTGTTGCAGAGTATGGTTTGTTGGTTCTAGGTTGTGCGATAGGTATCGGTCTAGGTTATCTATTTGCTAAAAATAAATATTCTGGCGATGCAATAAAAGCCACAGCAAAATCCGAAGCACAAATAGCTGCGATGCAAGAAACCAAAGCAGCAATGGAAGCAGAAATGAAGAATATTGCAGTAGACGTCAGCCGACAAAATTCAGAGGAATTCCTCAAGTTAGCACAGGCGCAGTTGGGCCAAGTTCATATTGAAGCATCAAAGGATTATGACGCAAGAAAGAAAGAAGTTGAATCGTTAGTAAATCCAATCAAGGAGCATCTTGACAAATTAGCACTAGCAACAACAGAGATGGAAAACAGCCGCAAAGGAGCATATTCTGAAATTTCTACCATGATAAAAGGCCTGCAGGAACAAACTACTAATCTTCGAGATACCAATGTCAAGTTGTCAACTGCCTTGCGAGGTTCGGTAAAGGCAAGGGGCGATTGGGGGCAGGTTGCGCTAAAAAATATCGCAGAGGCTGCCGGAATGCTACAGCATTGCGATTTCGACGTCGAGTATACTCTCAAATCAGGCGCTGGTGGAGCAAGAGTAGATTTGCTAGCAAGAATTCCAGACGGTGGTAGTGTCCCAGTTGATGCAAAGGTTCCACTCGCCGCATATTGGGATGGACTAGACCTAGAGGATCCAGATGCCAGAGCCAATAAAATGGTCGAGCACGCTAAGAATGTCAAGAAACACATTGATGATTTAGCAAGTAGAAACTATCCAAACCTCATAGGTGGTTCAGACTTTACGGTGATGTTTATTCCTGCTGAACCAATTTTGTCAGCCGCCTTTGAATATGAACCAACACTGCAAGAATACGGATTTAACAAACATGTCCTAATTGTTACTCCAGTGACTCTGTTAGCCCTACTACGCACTGTTGGACTCTATTGGCAACAACAGTCCATGGCCGAAAATGCCAAAGAAATCCACTCTCAAGCGCGTGAATTCTACGACCGGGTAGCCAAATTTAGCGGAGATATCGCAAAAATGGGCAGAGGAATTAGCCAGGCGGTAGGTGCTTACAATGATGCAGTTGCATCATATGATGCAAGAATTATCCCGTCGGGTAAAAAATTAGAAGCGTTGGAAGTCACAACTAGTGCTCAACGAAAAGTAGAACAAATTCCGCAGGTTGATACAGCAGTTAAGAATGTCAAACACTTGGTTGACAAATCTGATGAAGACTAAATCCAAACGTCATTTGATGCAGTCAGATCACTTTCAGCCTCGCCCGTGTTTACTACTCCCTTTGGTTCAACTAGCATTACTTTGCATTCCTCCTCAGCGTAGGGTTTGTGTTGCACACCTTTAGGCACAACATACATTTCACCGGCACTAAGCTCAATGGTTTGTTCTGCGAATTCAATCTTAAGACAGCCCTCAATAACGATGAATACCTCATCGGTATGACTATGATTGTGCCAGACAAATTCTCCTTTAACCTTGACTAACTTAAATTGATAGTCATTCATTTCAGCAATTACTTTTGGCGTCCAATGCTCACTAAATTTACTAAACTTATCTTGAAAATTCACTTTGCCCATAATGACTCCATGAAGTCTTAATTTGAATAGGTTGGGAAATA
>Ga0163110_10001239_pt1 | contig 12950 bp, 10 predicted proteins | sample CRUFie1St17metaG_FD_108703 | JGI IMG/M metagenome (GOLD analysis project Ga0163110, IMG submission 108703) | Marine microbial communities from the Costa Rica Dome - CRUD Field 142mm St17 metaG | ecosystem: Environmental > Aquatic > Marine > Oceanic > Photic zone | place: Costa Rica: the Eastern...
AAAAAGATTTATTTATTGGACAGACCTTTACAAGATAAATGCCTAGATCATCTAGAAAATAATGAAAGAGAGCGTTTTTTAGAACTGAATGCTAGCTATGTTCATACTACGCAACTTGTTCAATCAGCTTTCAGGCTCGCAGATATAATTATATATTCATCAGGAACCCAGCATTCTTCTTTATATCCAACTTATATGACCAAAGGTGTATCAGATATTATTATAAATAATTCAAAGGCAAAGAAGTTTTTTATAACTAATATTGGTGAGGACTATGAGACACCAAGTTATCAAGCATCTGATTTTATATTTGGAGCACTCAAATACCTAAACTACTCTTCTACGAAAGAATATAGCTTTAGTGATTTTTTTGATTACATTTTAATAAATCAATCGAGAAATAATAATAAACACTATATTCCTTTCGATAAGGATAACTTTAAAGAAATTAGCTTGCCTATCTTGCATCAATCATTTGAAGATGATGAAAATAGCGGCAAACATTGTGGCAAGAAGGTATTAGATATAATTAAAGAAATTTATTATGTTTAAATCCACATTAAATATTTTGATTTTGTTCGGTGAATATCATCATATCCAAAATGATTTTTAATGAAAATTCTTGCAGCTGTAGTTACGCACAACCGGTTTAAATTATTACAAAGATGTTACGGCAGCATTCTGCAGCAAACAAAATCTCCTAATGAAATACTTATTGTTGATAACGATAGCACTGATGAAACTCAAGAATATTTCAAGGATTCAGACTGTACGTATATTAGGCAGGAAAATACAGGTTCAGCTGGCGGATGGAACACAGCAATAGGTTATGCTTTAGATAATAACTTTGATTTTATTTGGCTGATGGATGACGATGGATTTCCTGACAGCGAAGCATTGGAGGAGTTAACAAAAAACTTTAATAATGATTTTTCTTGTCTGTCATCCATTGTAATTTCTGAAAATAATCACGAAAAATTTGTTTTTCCTTTTCCTAAGTTATCATCAAATAATTTGCCATCTCTTTTTAGCCTTCCAAGAAAATACTATACAGTTAGATCAATACAAAGATACTTAAATAATAATCAATATCATTATGTGCATTTATTTAATGGTGCACTTATTTCAACCTCTGCTATCAGAACTATTGGGAATGTTGATACAAGCTATTATATGTTTGGTGATGAAGTAGACTTTTTTTTTAGACTTCAAAAAGCTGGCAAGGTAAGATCACAATTTTCCTCTAAACACTATCATCCAGATGTTTCCAAAAGATTGTTAAACGAGAAAAAGATATATTTTTATTTGCGAAATTCAATTATTTTAAATAAGAAATATTTTGATCATTTCTTTATAAGATCTTTATTAAATATTATTGCAATCTTAATAAGAGTGTCAGTAAGAAATGGCTTTTTTTCGTTAATATCATTATTTTTCGGAAAATTAAAAACCTCATTCTTTCTTGGAATTTTTCATGGAATTACAAATTACAAGAGTTATGACAAATTTAAATAACATATCAGTTGTAATTACAGCTGCAGGAAAGGGTAGCAGATCAGAATTAGGATATTCTAAGAGTCTCTATAAAATTGCTGGCGAGACAATCATTAACCGATTGCTCAAAATCATCTCTGATTTGGGTTTACAGTCAAATATAGTTGTAAATAAAAATAATTTTGATGAGATTAGTAAATCTGTAACTAAGAATAATCCAGCATGTCATTTCTTCATTCAAGAGAAGCAGCTTGGAATGGGTAATGCCATTTTGTCCGTAGATCAGTCGTTGATGAACGAAAATATTTTGCTAATTTGGGGAGATCTTGCTTTTCTTAAAAAATCTACCATTGAGTTATTAATAAAAAATTATTATGAGGAGAAATTAGATTTTGCCTTTCCTACCCTTATTTCAGACGATGCATATACTATGGTTAAAAGAGACATTAAGAAAAATATTATTAATGTTTTAGAAAGCAATGAGGAATTTAAAGAAGGATTTGGAAGAGCTGAAAGAGATATCGGTGTTTTTCTATTTAAAAGAGATATTGTCCTAGATATGCTTCGTGAGGAATTACCAAATAAATATGGCCAAAAAACTAATGAGCATGGTTTTTTGTATATTATTGAGCACCTTGTAAGCAAAAAACATAAAGTCAAAGGCATGATGATTGCTAAAGATATTGAATCAGTATCATTGAATACAGTTGATGATATAAGAGTAATAAACAATATCCAAAACGATGAGGTTAGCTAAATGTGCGGTCTAGCAGGCATTATTAAATTAGATACATCTGATAAATCAGATTATAGCAATCTCATGAATAAGTTTTGTGATGTCTTGAAGCATAGAGGACCAGATTCAAAAGGGATTTGGATGGATCAATATATTGGGTTGTGTCATACCCGTCTTTCAATTTTAGACCTTTCAAAAAGTGGTGCGCAACCCATGATATCTGAATCGGAAAGATACATAATCGCTTTTAATGGTGAAATATATAACCACCTTGAAATTAGAAATCAAATTGAAAAAAATCATCAATCTTTTTCTTGGAAAGGAATGTCAGATACTGAAACAGTACTGAAGTCAATTGAAGTATTTGGATTTGAAGCCTCTTTAAAAAAATTTACTGGTATGTTTTCAATAGCAATTTGGGATCGACAAAAAAAAGAGGTATATCTTGCAAGAGATAGGCTTGGAGAAAAACCATTATATTTTGGTTTTTCTAATAATGAATTTATTTTTACATCAGAACTAAAAACATTGGATTATTACCCTAGCTTCAAGAAAGAAATATCAATGGATGCAGCAAAAAGGTACTTTAAATTTGGTTATGTACCATCTCCGCTATCGATTTACAAAAATATTTATAAACTTACTCCGGGGACATTCATTAAAGCAAATCTCAATCAAATAAGAGATAGAGAATTAAAACCTAAAGAGTATTGGTCTATAGAAAGTGCTGCAAGAGAAGGCTTAAATAATCAAATAGATAATATTCAAGAAATTGAAATCACATTCCAGCATCTTTTGAAAGAAAGTGTTAATTCACAAATGATCTCAGATGTACCTATTGGGTGTTTTTTGAGTGGCGGCATTGATTCATCTCTTATAACCTCTGTAATGCAAGAATGTTCAAGCGGCCCTGTTAAAACATTCACCATTGGATTTGAAGAGCCTGAATTTGATGAGTCAAAAGATGCTGCAATGATCGCCAATCATTTAGGAACGGAACATACTGAGCTTATTGTTACATCTAACGATTCAATGGATGTAATTCCTAATTTACCAAACATGTATGATGAACCTTTTTCTGATTCGTCAGCAATACCAACATACTTAGTCAGTAAATTAGCAAAATCTAAAGTAACTGTCTCTCTATCGGGTGATGGAGGTGATGAGTTATTTGGAGGCTATAATAGATATCTTTATACACATCGGTTCTGGAATAAGATATCTTTTTTACCTTTTCATGTAAGAAAGTCAATCTCAGCAATTGTTGGTTTATTGCCAATCAACTTATTATCAAATCTCTTGAAGTTTTCTTCTAAAGATAATTTTCAATCTCTAATAGAGAAAATTTATAAAACTGGGAAAAGATTGGATAGTGTTAGAAACATTGACGATTTATATTTAAGTTTGGTGTCCGATCCCTACATTGATAATTCATTTATTAAAAATTATGAGAACAATAGTAATAATTTTTATGATCACTTCCCAAGTACCAATGATTTAAAAGGTCTAGGATTTTCGGTTGGCTACGATAGGATGATGTTCTTGGATCAACTAACATACCTGCCGGATGATATTCTTTGCAAGGTTGATAGAGCTGCCATGTCCAATAGTCTTGAAACAAGGGCACCATTCTTGGATAAAAACCTTGTTGAGTTTTCGTGGAAAATCCCATCAAAATTTAAAATACATAATAATAAAACTAAATTTATCTTACGGAACACATTAAATAACTATATTCCTAATCACCTAATCGAAAGGCCAAAATCAGGTTTTGGTATACCTCTAGGTAACTGGTTACGCGGTCCGCTCAACCAGTGGGCAAATGATTTATTGAGCTCTCAAAAAATTAAAAATCAGGGCATCATCGATTTTGATCATATTTCATATTATTGGGACCAACATCAGAAGCGAGATTTTGACTGGGGATCTAAAATTTGGACAATCCTAATGTTTCAGGCATGGCTTGAAGAAAAGTTTTAAAAGATAAATGTTTGCATATTTAGGAACTTATTTTTCATTTGCGCTACTAACCCTTCTTGGGAAAAGAAGAGAATTAAATGATAGTGGCTATTTTAATAACAGAATTAACATTCTGTGGTTTTATATTTTTATATATTTAAATCTACTTATTGGCCTGCGTTTAGAGGTAGGTGGGGATTGGGATAATTATTTGATGGCTTTTAATCAAATAAAAGAATTATCTTTAATAGAAATCTTTAATACACAAAATGCATATCTCTCTGACCCATTATACCTTTTAATTAGTTGGATATCGGCATCTCTAGGTTTAGGAGTTTATGGTATAAATTTTATATGTGGATTTATTTTTTCTATTGGATTAATAAGTCTTTGTAGATCCTTTCAAAGACCATTGCTTGCACTTACTATCGCTTTTCCATATTTAATAGTCGTAGTTGCAATGGGTTACACAAGGCAATCTGCTGCTCTAGGGCTGGCTATGCTTGGTTTGGCAGGTTTAATTAAAGCCAAAAATTTGAAGTTTATTATTTTGATATTCTTGGCAGCAATGCTTCATAAATCGGCAATTATTTTAATTCCAATAATTGGATTTGCTGTTTCAAAGTCCAGAGTATTATTAAGTTTTTTTGGTATTTTATTTTTTATTCTTGCTTACTATTTATTTCTTAATGATGCAATTGAGAGAGTTATGTATGCTTATATCGAAAGTAATTATCAGTCTGAAGGTGCATTAATAAGACTAGCGATGAATGCTGTACCAGCATTAATCTTCTTACTTCTTAGGAGGCGCTTTAGGATAAACCACTATCATGATCATGAAATAAATCTTTGGACGATATTCTCATTTGTTTCATTATTTATGTTTGTTATTTACCCAATTTTTCCTTCTTCAGTTATCCTGGATAGAATCGCGTTATATTTACTCCCAATTCAGTTATTTGTCTTTTCTAATTTACCTTTTGTATTGACTGAAAGAAGATCTGTTCAGAATTTATTTACATTTTTAGTTGTTGCATGGTATTTGCTTGTATTACTCGTATGGCTGTTTTTTGCAAATAACAGATTTTGGTGGGTTCCATATAGAAGCTTAATCACAGAGTTATTTACAATTTAGTTATGAAACAGTCCATTGTTTTTTCTGCAAATTCGAGCTGGTATCTCTATAATTTTAGAAGAAAAACAATCTCAGCATTTTTAAACTTAGGATATAGAGTTTTTTGTATCGCGAAAAGAGATGATTATACAGTTAAGCTATCTCAGCTAGGTGCAGAATTTATTGATTTAAATTACTCTAGCCATAGTAAAAATCCATTTTCTTTGCTATCTCAAGTTTTATATATGAGACGTTTGCTAAAACAATGTAAACCTATTTTTCTTTTTAACTTTACAATTAAAAATAATATTTTAGGTCCGATTGCGGCCCTAAACTTAAATATAAAAGTTATAAACAATATCTCTGGTCTAGGTACGGTATTTATTAGAAAAAGCTTTGTTACTTCTTTTGTAAAATTGCTCTATAGGTTTTCAAATAAATATGTAAAAACAATCTTTTGTCAAAATAAAGATGATTTTAATTTTTTGCTAGCCAACCATCTTGCAAATAAAGATCAGCTAGAATTGATACCCGGATCAGGAGTAGATCTAGAAAAATTTCACCCACGATTTCGAGGGCAAAAGCAGAAAGATTTTATTTTCATATATTTAGGAAGACTTATTATTGATAAGGGAGTGATAGAATTATTAGAGGCATTTAAAAGGCTTTTACCGGAATTCCAAAACACAAGATTATTAATTTACGGTGATTATGATTCATCAAACCCAAGAAGTATTGATCCCAAAATAATAGAACTTAACAAAAGCAATAACTACATAAGTTTCTTTGATCATACTGATGAACCTAAAGAAATATTAGCCAGAGTTGACTGCCTTGTTTTGCCATCATATAGAGAAGGAATGCCTAGATCTGTGTTAGAAGCCTCTTCGATGGGGATCCCATGCATAACTTCAAACGTTCCAGGATGTAGAGACGCAGTAATTGATGGTAAAACAGGCCTGCTATGTGAACCTAATAATGTGAACGATCTTTATATCAAAATGAAACAAATGAGATCTATGCCAAGAGATTCACTAACCCTTATGTCTAATCATGCCAGGAAACATATCGAAGATAACTTTTCTGAGCATAAAGCTATAAAGCCTTATATTGATTTTTTGAATTAATTAATTATTCTTAGATACTCTTTAGAAATTAATTTCATCTCAAATTGATTTAATATCATATTCCTTGAATTCAAACTCTCTACGCTCAAAAGGCTTGGATCATTGCAATAAGTCTCAATGCATTTGATTAGCTCAGGAACATTATTAAAATTAAATAACTTACCATTATTTTTAACGCAATCTTTGCATCCTGGGACATTTGAAAGGATAAGCGGCATACCAGTAGATGCCGCTTCTAGTGCGGTTTGTGGCAAACCTTCTCTAGAAGAGCAGAGAACAAAGATATCCGATTCATGGAAAATATTTTTAAGTTCATTTCTTTTTACTTCACCAATAAACTGAATATTATTTTTTTTACATATCTCTAAAACTTCATCAATGTTTACAGAGTCTTTGTTATCTTTATCGTAAATACCACCAATTTTGAACCTAATATTTTTATTTATTTTTGTGAAGTGACTAGCTGCTTTTAAAAAAACATATATGCCCTTTGATTTAATCAGCCTAGATAAGAATAGAAAACTAGGTAAATCATTATTTCTTTGTTCAAACGGAAATTCATTAGTATTAATTCCATTTCCAGAAATAAGATTAACTTCTTTAAATTTATAAACTTTTTTAAATAATCTTTCATCATCTTTATTTTGAACTATTATTGAAGAGTTTCTACCTAGATATTTCATAGAAAATAACAAAATTATCCGTCTAAACTTTGATTTTAAATGTTTTAGAAAAAAGTCCGGACCCAATCCAGGTACTATCATTAGAATTCTAGTATTCTTTAAAAAAACTGATCCAATAGAACCAAGAAATGAGGATTGTAGCGTGACAAAAAAAACATTTTTTGGTTTTTTTAATCTTATCTGATTTATATAAGATCTAATTTGTTTAGCCTTTCCTAATATGCCTTCATTTGTCATATTCTTGATGTGAATAATTTCTATATCAAGGTTCAAAACTTTTTTTAGATTTTCTTTATTTGCTTTAGAGGTATCACATGCAACAGCTATTTTTTTATTTTTACAAAGCTCATTTACTAGATTAAATCTATGTGAGTAGAAATAATCAAAATCATTTATAAAAAATAAGCAGTCTATCATCGCTGTTAAATGTTTATTTAAATAGTTTTTAGATATTTCAATATCAATTAAGTTATAATCATCATCAAACTTAAGTGCTTATGAAACGTCAAATATCACTATTTTTTTTAATATTATATTCTACATATGGAATAGCACAATTTGCATCATCTGAGCTTGATGAAAGCTTTCTTGAAGGACTTCCACCCTCTGTTCGTGAGCAGGTAGAAGCTGCAAACCAGGTTAATAAAGATGAGGAGCTTGATAGACTTTTCAGAACCGATACTTCGATAGAAAAAAATAAATTTATTCTTCAAAGGTTAAAAGAAGAAATTGATGCTCTAGAGCAGCAGATCTCAACGAATATTAATACTGAGCAAGGCTTAGAAAGGTTTGGTCTTTCATTCTTTAGGACCCTACAATCATCATTTATGCCTGTAAACATTCCAAATATGTCAGGAGAATATATTGTTGATGTAGGTGATAAATTTGATATTTATATAAGTGGAGAAAAATCTATTGAAGACATTGATGTAAATAGAGATGGCTCTATTCTTATTCCTGACTTAGGAAAAATATTTGTTGCAAAAAAACGTCTATCTGATGTTACCAAAGTAGTAAAAGCTGCAGCTAGTGAGAAATTGATAGGCGTGGAAACTGAGATCAGCCTTTCATCCTTACGAGACATGCAAATTATTGTATTGGGTGGTGTCGAGAATCCAGGTATTTATACATTATCCGGTGGATCAAACTTTTTGGGAGCAATAAATGTAGCCGGAGGAATATCAGAAAACGGCTCTTTTAGAAATATTTCAATTAAGCGTGAGGGAGAGGTAATACAAGATATTGATCTATATGATATTTTTATTGAGGGCAAAATACCACAAGATATTTTTCTTAGATCTGGAGACATTATCTTTATTAATCCCAAAGAGCTAGAAATACCAATAACCGGTGGGGTTAACTACAGCTATATTTTTGAGGCTAAAGAAAATGAAACCTATGCTGATGTAATTGACTATGCAGGAGGTTTTTCAACTAGTTTTACAGGTTATGACCATATCATAGTGAAAAAAAATACTGTTAATAGTAAAAAAACTGTAAAAATCTTATTAGAAAACCTTTCTAAATTTAAAATTGAACCTAGAGACTCAGTACTTGTTCCTGAGTATACCGCTGGATATGAAAGTCAAAAGTCTGTTTCTATTGAAGGCGATATCATCAAGCCAGGTAGGTATTCAGTAAATGAAGATGATACATTATTGGATGTACTAAAAACTGCAGGCGGCTATCGACAAAACGCATATCCATACGGCGCTATGCTACTTCGAAAAAAATCAGTTGAGCAAGAAAAACTGTTTGCTCAACTAAATTATAAAGATACTCTAAATTATATAGTTTCAAATCTCGGTCAATCTGGTTCTTCAGTTAATACTGGTATTTTTGATCTTCTTGCTGAAGAGATTAGGGCTCAAAATTTCACAGGTAGAATTATTACATCATTTAATATTAACGAGCTTGAAACTGATCCATCAAAAAATGTTAAGGTTATGGACGGTGATAAGATAATCATACCGACGCTCCAAAAAGTTGTTTATATTTTTGGGGATTTCAATAATCCAGTTACTGCAAAATATTTGCCAAAATCTAGTATCAAGGACTATATAAAAGTTGCTGGTGGATTGAAAAAATCTGCTCATAAAAATCTAGTAGTAATTGATCCAGATGGAACAACTCATCTCTACAAGGGCTCTTCTCTACTGGGTGGCAATGTAGAAATATTTCCTGGGTCCATTATTTATGCACCTCGTAATATTGGAAAGCTTGATGGTGTGAGATATGCCTCTGCCGTTGCACCAATATTAAGCAGTCTTGCAATATCACTTGCATCATTGAATAGCATCCAGGACTAATATCATCTATTGGTACTTTTTTTTAAGGTGAAACATTTTTGGTTCTCAGTATTACTACTTTCAGCGGGCTATGCTAGCTCATCTATAAATGATTATATTTATCCATATTATAAAAATACTTCATTTTCAAACTATGGGACTATTGGGTTAATTCAAAATCCAACTGCAAGATTTAGTGATGCTGGCACACTAGCATTTTCCTGGTCTCACAGAGACCCATATATTAATGGCTCAATAATTGCTTATCCATTTGATTGGTTAGAAGCTTCGTACCAATACACTGATATTAATAATGCATTATATAGTCGATCAAAAAGGTTCAGCGGAAATCAGTCCTACAAAGATAAGGGCTTTGACTTTAAATTTAGGTTGATTAAAGAAAGTAGAATTTTACCTCAAATAGCACTTGGTTTTAGGGATGCAGCAGGAACATCAAAGTTTTCATCAGAGTATTTAGTTTTTTCAAAATTTTATAGAAATATAGATTTTACAGCAGGAATTGGTTGGGGAAATTTAAATGGAAATCGAATTAGAAATCCACTAACAAGCATTAATGAGTCCTTTTCTGCCAGAACTGGGCCGAGTAGAGATACTCAGGGAGGAGAGTTTTCCTTTTCTAATTTTATGAGTGGTGATGCCGGATATTTTGGTGGTATGGAAATATTCTTGCCAAACTTGAAAGGAGCTAGGCTTAAACTTGAATTAGATGGAACTAACTATGAAAAAGAGGGATTTCCTAACGGCATATTATCGTCTCCTCTTGCAACAAAGCCAGTAAGGAGGCCTGATTCAAAGATAAATTTTGAACTTGTTTATCCTGTAAATAAATTTCTACAGTTTAAGTTAGGGTATACAAAAGGGAATACGATTAATTTTGGGTTTTCTCTAAAGAATAATTTTGCAAGAAGAAACTCTATTGTAAGAAAAAATGATCCATTAAAAGATGTCCCATACTCTGAAGAAATTAAGAAAATTAATACTAAAAATTTTGATAACTTAGTAAATACAACTATTTACAATTTGAATCAGAATAATATTTTTCCTTTCAAGGCTAATCTTGATAATGGGAACTACTCAGTTGTTTTCAAGCAAGCTCAGTACTTAAATCATACCACTGCTATGGGTAGAGCATTTAGGTTAATAAACCAACTTGCACCAGATGAAGTAAAAGAGATTACACTTATAAATACCAATGCTGGGATGCCACTTTATGAGGCTAGCATTTCAAGAGAGTCTCTTAATCTCTATGGAGATGGAGACTTATATAGCCTTATAAAAAAAGATCTTCAATTAACTTCAACAACTGAAAAACATGAAGATTTTCAATTTATTGCTGATATCAAAAGACCTTCGTACTTTTGGAGTGCAGAGCCTTCCCTTAGATCCCAGATAGGAGGCCCTGATGGATTCTTTTTTGGTGACATTAGATTAGATCTAAAATCAGAAGTAATCTTTCAAGAAGGTATTACTTTAACAGCGAGAGGTTCTATTGGGATTTATAATAATTTAGAGCAACTTAGACTTGCATCTGATAGCGTTTTACCACATGTGAGAACAGATATTGTTAAATATTTAAGAGAAAGCGAAGATTTCTTTATTCAAAATCTTCAGCTTAACTATTTTGCAAATCCTGCTAAAGATATTTATGCAAAAGTATCAATGGGAATTTTTGAAGAAATGTTTGGCGGCATTGGAGGTGAGATAATTTACAGACCTTTTTCAAAAAATTATGGTATTGGGCTGGAGACCTGGCAAGTCTATCAGAGAGATTATGACATGCTCTTTAGTTTTAGGGATTATGATATTGTTACAGGCCATTTAAATTTACACTATCACCATGATCGCTCAAGTATTGATTTCTTGGTTAAGGGAGGAAGATTTTTAGCGGGTGATTCAGGTATTTACTTTGATTTTTCAAGAAGATTTTCAAATGGACTTAAGATCGGTGCTTTCTTTGCACGAACAGATATAAGTAAATTTGAGTTTGGTGAGGGTAGCTTTGACAAGGGCTTTTATTTCTTTGTCCCTGTAAATATTTTCTCTACTAAGCATAGAAATGGTCATGTGCCCTTTGGATTACGCCCATTAACTAGAGATGGTGCAGCATGGTTATTACATTCTTTTCAATTGTGGGGTGTAACAGACGCTGCCAGTAGAAATTTCTTATATAGAGAATTTGGGAGTTTTTATGACTAAATATATTTTTATTTCATTATTGGTATTTTCTTCATGCGCCTCACTTGATTATAAAGAGATTTATAATCTCTCTAAAAACTCTCTTTTTGGAGTTGATGATATAGAAATTAACCAAGATTTAATAAATGAGATCCAGTACTCATTTATTAAAGTTAGGATAGGTAAGTCAAGAATTGCCATAATGCCATTAGCTGAAATAAATGAAAACATATACAAATGGGTTGGCAGTGATTCAATTATTTATACTCTTGATGGAAAGATAGTTAAAACGATTGGCTTAGACCATAACATAGACTTAGTTAATAAAACCCAAAAACAAGCAATCATCTTTTTAAGAAATCCAGATGCGATGATAACTCAAAAAATTAGTTATGAAATTAAAGACTTAGATATTGTTAATTCTAATACTCAGTATGATTTAATTAACGAAGAATTTCATACAGTAGATTTTAAGTGGAGTGGAAAAAATACATATATTAGGGACAAAAAAAGTGGACTATATTTCAAGTCCACTCAAGAAATTCATCCAAGACTTAAAAAAATAAGTCTTGATTTTGTTTATACATACTAACCGCCAGGAGCAGTTCTAGTAGCAGTAACCGTAGAGGTAGTTACAACAGTTTCAGTTACAGGAACATCACGTTGTGTAGTAACTTCAACTTGTTCAGTAATAGTTCTTCCTGGAGTTGTAGTTTCTATTTCTTCTTCAACAATTACTTCAATTTCATATATACCTTCACCACCAACTGTTTCAAGGAAGGTAGCAAAACCAGCTCCCCTGTAATCATCTGCAGGATTTGTAGATGTGGCAGTTGCTGTAGCAGTTACAGTTGAAGTAGACGTAGTTGGAGGAATGTAAGTCTGTACATCAGTAATTGTAGTTGTATTGGTTGTAACCACAGTAGTAATTTCTTCAGTGTTCTCTACAACAACATCATACTCTTCAATAATAGTTGGTGCAGGAGTTGGTGCAGGAGTAGGTGCAGGAGTAGGTGCAGGTGTTGGTGCAGGAGTAGGTGCAGGTGTTGGTGCAGGTGTTGGTGCAGGACTATCATCATCATCAACAGCAGCAGCAATAGCAGCAGCAGCAGCAACAGCAGCAGCAATAGCTCCAGCAGATAGTGATCCTTGTGCAGCTTCTTGAGCCACAGAATCATCATTAGTAGCAGAGCCTGAATCGTTAGATTCCTGAGCTACAAGGTTATTTCCAAATAGTGCCGCTAAAAAACCAGTAAGTAAAACGTTAAACTTATTTTTAATTTTTGCCATAATTTTTCCTGTTTATTCTCTGACTAAATTCATTTTGAGATGATCTAGTAAAGGGAATTATAT
>Ga0163110_10001240_pt1 | contig 12945 bp, 8 predicted proteins | sample CRUFie1St17metaG_FD_108703 | JGI IMG/M metagenome (GOLD analysis project Ga0163110, IMG submission 108703) | Marine microbial communities from the Costa Rica Dome - CRUD Field 142mm St17 metaG | ecosystem: Environmental > Aquatic > Marine > Oceanic > Photic zone | place: Costa Rica: the Eastern...
GACGCGCCGCAGCACGCGTGGGAGCAAAAGAAGCTGCCCGCAAGCTCGTCGGCGCCACCCGACGCCCTCGCCGCGGCAGCAGCCCGCGAAATCATCGTCGCGAGCCGCAAGCTCCTCGATCACACAAGCCACCGAGGGCAGCCCCAATAAAATGGACGAGCCCGAGCTAAATATCGACGAGAAGGCCCAGCGCCAGTATGAATTAGTAGAAGCTTTAGTAGGTCGCATGCAGCGCATCTCGGCCAAGTCCACGGAACGACTACAAGGGTGCAGGGACGACCGCGACTGCTGGACCGAGAAATGCAGCCACGACATCTCGACGATCGAAGATGATATAAGAGCGGAGATGGGCCGGACGAAGAAGCGGCACAAGTCCAAGTTTTTACCTTCTGACGGCGGGTCTCCGACCGTCACTTGGAGGCATGCGAGAGAAACAGATAAAGGCAAACAGCTCGAAGAAACCATTAATGAAGGAGTAGGGCACTTGTTCGCCGACGCGGGCACGAAGAAATGGAGGAAGCCATCTTTAGCTGGAGTCGGGAGCGTGGGCGGCGGCGACCGGCGCGCGCGCGCGAGGTGCGAAAAACGATTAGCTCGCAATTGCGAGCCCTACATCATGAGGAGCGTGGACAAGCTCACCTACCTCACGCCGGAGGACGCCGAGGCGTTTGAAAGGAAGTCCCTCGACGAGGCCTCGGATTCCGGGGATGAAGAATTACAAAGGAGGAATCGACTGCCGCCGGGCAGCGAGCGCTTCCCGATCCACGTCGCGGCGACGGAGATGAACCCCAAGCTCTTATTAACGTACACGTGCGAGGGCATGGTGCTACCTTCCGGAGCGCGCGTCTTCAAGCGGTTCGCGACGTGCCAGCTCTCGTGCCATCTATTAGTGTACATGTACTGGTACTGCCACTGCCGCTTCTTCCAGGAAAACTCGGAGAAGGAGCAGGCCCATCTGTTGCGGAGGGTCGCTACTTTATATGTGCGGTTACTATCAGATGAGCGGTTTGCCAAAAACCGGGACTTCTTCTTCCGCTACTACCCCTACGCCATCGCGGCGTCCATCGGCGCGGGCTTCCACTACTTGTGCCCCGGGTCGCGGAACATGTATACTACTACATTAAAGAGGTTGCTCTATCGCCAATGCGTCACGATACTGACGGGCGCGGACTGCTGCGCCGAGTCCGTCCTAAAAGTGCGGGACCAAATCCTCCCGGACGAAATTGATCAAGACCACGACGCGTCGCCTTCATTACCTCCGTTGACCCAACCAGATTCCGATGAGGAGCAATCCGGTATGGATGTGGACGCCTTCCTCGAAGATCATCAAGACGTGGAGAGCGTCCCGGAGGTGCCTACCATAATACCGGCGTCGATGGCGTCTACATTGATTTTTGACGGCCCGCCCGTCGAGGAAGAGGGTGAGTTGGTGGCGGCGCGGCGCACCGGTACGAAGCAGCTCGAGGCCTGGGAGCAGCGGGAGATCAAGCGGAGGGCGCCGCCGCCGGAGCCCGTTTTGAGTTTGACAGGAGCACGCGAATCTCTGAGATTCGGGCCCGCGCTGCCGGAAGGCCGAAAAACATTATTACCAAGGCAGCCGCGGGGCCGCTTCGACGCCGCCGCGCGGTCGAAATTGTTAGATCAGTTCATGGAGAAGCCTCGCCTCGGAAGGGCGCAGCCCGTCGACCGCACGGAACCCGTGCCGTGGTGCAAGACGGGCGGCGTCGTCACGCACGTCGCCGCGCCGCGCAAGAAGGCGTCGCGTGTCCATTCCGAATTGGTGAATCAGATCGACGCGGCGAAGAAGGCCTTTGTTCGGGATTTGGCGCAGAACATGTCCAACCATCGGCAAGGGATTCGTGATTTGGAGGATGACGAGCGGCGGGTGAATCGGGGCGGCGCGGCGGCGAAGGGCCGCTACGCGTTGGACCGCGTCCTGGACTTCATCGCCGAGGAGGAGGCGTTGAAGGAGCGCCAGGAGAAGGCGCGGCTGGAGGCGGAGGCGCTGCGGCGGTAATATTATTTCTACTAGTAGTCTTGCTTTCCTTGGGGGTTTCGTCGTCGTCGCGACTAATGTTACCGCATGCGGTACCTTAGTCGCGCTTGGATTTCATATTACGGTGCCGTCGCGACTTCCGTCGACTCGCGCTTGGCTCGGATTGCGTTCGAATTCGGGTTTTACGTTACGCGCCCAACTGCGCGCGCCCTCTAAGCGTCCCCGCTACCCTTTGGACCAGCCGCGGCACTGTAGGCCGATGGGCACGGGTTTTCCACTGCAAAATCCAGCATTGCGCTTTGGAGATTGCGCTTGGAGCCGTTGCCTGAGAGCATCACTGATTCGCTTGTCGTAACCATCTCGGTAGAAAGCCGACTCGCCCGCGGCACGCCAGAGCTCTGCCCTCTGAAACTTCCTGTACGTCCACGGCGACGGCCCGACGGCAACTGCAATCAAGAAGCTCGGCCTCGATGCGTCCCCCGCGCTCGCCGCGTTTCGCACCGACGCCGTGCAAGCCGACCTCCCCGCGGGCAAGCAGCTCCCGTTCCTCTACTCGACGAAAGACGTCCCGCCCGCGCCGCCGGTGGGCTACACGACGCCGACGCCGCCGGTCGAAGAAACGCCGCGCGCGAGCTACGAGTTGGACCCGGCGCTGATCCAGCTCGTCGGCGTCCTCTGCCTCATCGGAGGTTGTCTCGGGCTGGTGGTCTACGCGATCTTGAGTATTGATGAGTAATTCTTAGTCACGGTAGACAACTGTTCTTACAAAAGCCTCAGCGCGACGGCTTAAGCGCCGAGGGGCGGCGGCGGCGGTGGCTCGTCGACCTTGGAGGTAATGACGGCGCTCTGAGGCGGTGGCACCTTCACTCCACGTGCCTCATCGAATACCCCGCTCGCGTTGGACTTCTTAGCGGAAGTGCTTCGACGGTAGTAGAAGGAGGCTCCGGCAGCGGCCAGGAGCAGGAGGAGTGCGCCAGCGGCCGCGCCGCCGCCTATTGCCGCAGCGTTCGGGCCGCCGCCGCCGCCGCTGGAACCGTCGGCGCTCGAACTGTCGGTAGTATCATCGCCAGGCACGGGCAGCGGCTCGGGCGACGGCCGCGTTGGTCGAGGTGAGGTGGGCACCGTCGTCGGCGAAGGTGATGGCCGCGGCGCGAGCGTGCCACCATAAAGACCGCCGCCGCACGCGCAACACCGCTCGCTCGCCGTGAAATCCTCGTCTTCGTAGCTTCCACAATCGTCAGGATATCTGTCATACCACTCTGAGCAAGTATCACCATAGCTATCACTGGTCGAATCGTCGTTCACGCATGGACCGGCCGTCGGCGTCGGCGCCGGCGTGAGCGTCGGTCCAGAGGTCGCCGGCGGGCACTCGGGGTCGGGACCGGGCCAGCTAGGGCATTCGCACGGCCCCGCGTCCTCGGACGCGTAGCCGGTCAGGCAGCAGATGTTGTAGGGATAGCCGTCGTAGTGGCTGTCATTTTCGATTTTGCTCCGGCAGATCGTGTCCGCGTCCGTACAATACACGCAGTCGTCGCAGTCGCCTTCACATGCGGACGGGCAGTATGCGTCTCCCGAGTAGCACCTGTTTGGGTCCTCGTCGTCGAGGCGGAGCTGCCGGCGCGCGATGTCGGTCTGGTGCTCGCTAATGCGGTGGATCGTCAGATGGGCAGAGACGCCGCCCTCTGTCGCACGCGCGGCGTGACGGGTGTCCGTCGGAATCACGAGGCCGTCGCCCAGCTCGAGCGTCACGACGTAATCATCGGCGTCGAAGGTCCACGTCTTGGCCCCCGCGAGCTGGACGACGAGGATGTCGCCTAGGTCCGAGTGCGACGGGAGCGCGGCGGCGCCCGCCGTCGAGAGGTAGGCGTGGAGCAGCAGTCCTCCCTCGACTTCTGCGCGCCCGTTCGTCTCGCCGAACGCCTCCGCAAGATTCTTGACGCCATCCGGCCACTCGGCCTCGGGGATGTATTCGTACTGCAGCGTGATCGAGAGCGGCACGGGAGATTTAGTGAGGACGGCGACCGCCTCCGCCGGGTCCGCGGGCAAGCCAGTCTCCCGCAACGCAGCGAGGATGGCGTCAGCGACGCCGCCGTCCGTCGTCTTCGCATCGTTGTCGGCGTGGACGCGAAACGCGAGACCTGGCTTTTTGCCCGCGAACGGCGTAAGCAAGTCGTCGATCGAGACCACGCTCTGTGCTATATCACGATGGAGCGTCGGCGCGTCTGTCCCGTCGAGAAGGTGGGGACCTATGATCTCTGCGCTCGCGCGCGCCAGCAAAAAAGTGATGCTGAGGGGCAGGCTCCTGGGCAGCCTCCTCGCCATGCTCTGGGGCGTCGCAAGCGGTGCAACTTACATCGCTGCGCCGCGCAAGGTCGAGTCCGTCGCACCACCGGTCCAAAAGATCTAACTAGTGCCTCTGTTTCGCTAGGCTCAAAATATAATCGAGTAGGCTCGAAGGTCCGAATAACTCGTACGCCATAGAGTTGGCTAGCGTACGGTTTCTGCGCAGAACACACCCAGTTTTTGACTGCGCAGTGCTGCGGGACCGGCGAAGGACCTCCGACTGAGCACGTGCACTGCTGCTCCTGAGTCACAGACCCTTTTGCACTTTTTGCAGTGTTTTGAGCGTTCCTGTAAGAATGATAATGATCCTCTGGTTAATAGCAAGCTTGCAAAGCGTAATGGCTCTGTCGCCGGCCCGGCGCTCGCTGCTGCCACGAGCGCCGCGGACGGCCACCGTGCTGCGCGCGGCCGGAGATGCCATGCCGACGGCCCGCCTCAAGCAACTGCTCCAGGAAGAAGACTTCGCCGCCGCTGAGCGCGAGTCCAGGGCGGCCCTCGAAGTGCTCCCCGAGCTGGCCGACGTCGCGCGCCTACGAGGCCGCGCGCTGCTCTCGCCGCTGCTCGACAAGCTGATCGACGGCGGAGCGGTCGGCAAATCCGACTTTGAAGGGGCGTACGAGGCCTACCGGCTCGCGAGCGTCATGAACCCGGACGACAGCGCCGAGGCAGACGAGGCATTGGGACGGATCCGAGATCTGTGCCAGAAGCTCGAGGCGCGCGACAAGGACGACCTCGACGAGGTCATCGAGACGACGGGCAAGGCCGTCGAGGAGAAGGCGCTGCGCTTCGGCCGCGGCGCGCGCGTCGTTTGTAATACCGGCCGCAATTCCGAAGAGCCATGGGAGGCCGGCACGGTCGTGGCACTCTACCACCGCGAGGAGGGCTGGGCGCCGGGCGAGGTCGTGCCCTACCAAGTGCGACTCAACGACGGGACGCTCATTTACGCGCCCTTCGACGCGGACGGCTGTATTCGCCTCCGAAGCGGCGACGACCTCGACGTCGACGTCGTCGTCGTCGGCGCGGGCGCGGCGGGCATTGGCTGCGCCGTATCGCTGACGCGGGCGTTCGGGCTCGACCCCGCCCGCGTCCGGATCCTCGAGCGCAGCAAAACCGTCGGCGCGTCGTTCCGCGCCTGGCCGAAGGAGATGCGGTTCATCAGTCCGTCTTTCAACCAGCAGGGCTGGACGGACTCGTTCGACCTCAACGCCGTCGCCCAGGACACGTCGCCGGCGTACGCCCTCCACGCGCAGCACCCGTCGGGCTCGCAGTATGCCGACTATCTCGCGGCGCTGGCCGATGACGCGAGTCTCGACATACGGCTGGGCACCGAGGTGCGGCGCGTCGAGAAATTAGCCGACGGTGATTTCGACGTGCACGTTCGCGCGGGCGGCGCCGACAACACTATCAGAACGCGCTTCGTCGTCTGGGCTGCCGGGGAGTTTCAGTATCCCTCGACCAGCGATATCCCCGGCGCGGCGGAACACTGCATCCACAACTCAAAGGTGGAGTCCTGGGCCGGCCTTCCCGGCGACGAGCGCGTGGTCATCGGCGGCTACGAGAGCGGTGTCGACGCTTGCGTCAACCTGGCCCGGGCGGGCAAGAAAGTGACGGTATTAGCATCCACGCCGACTTGGAACGTCCAGACTCCGGACCCGTCGACCGAGTTGGCTCCCTACACCGCGGAACGCCTCCGCGAAGTGATGTCTCCCGGATTCCCGGGGCCGACCCCGGAGCTCCTGGCGCCGCTCCGCGTGCTGCGCGTCGAGGAAGCGTCAGAGGGCGGCGGTTTTAACGTCGTCGCCGCGTGGAAGAAGCAAGATAAGCCGTTGCGACCGGAAGGGTCCCTGCGGACGCCGTTCGAAGGGGCCGCGCCGCCGGGCGCCGAGGGCAGCGAATTAGTCGTGCACACGGCCCAGCCGCCCGTGCTCTGCACGGGCTTCGAGGGGAGCGTCGCCGCCGTGGCCCAAAACTTGTTCGATCTGGCGGACGGCTCGGGGAAAGGCTGCCTCGCGGGCGCGCCCCTGCTGACGGCTGAGGACGAGTCCACGAAAACACCCGGCGTGTTCCTTGTCGGACCCACCGTCGTCCAGGGCGAGCTCAGCTTCTGCTTCGTCTACAAGTTCAGACAGCGCTTCGGTATCGTCGCCGACGCGATTTCCAGGGGCCTGGGGCGCGACACCCGCGAATCCGTCCAGGGCCTGCGCCAGGCGAACATGTACATGAACGACCTGTCCTGCTGCGAGAACACGTGCGGGGAGGTATGTTAACTTGTTAAATATTACTCTACAATCTTAGCACACTGGGGCTTCACGCACTTCCTTTCTTTCTTTCGTTCTTTTTGTTCATTGGTTTGGGGCGGCGACGTGTTTATGAGGAACCCGTCCTTCGCGGAAAGATCCCGGATCGTGTCCGCCTCGCCGTCGCCGCACGCGACGGCGGCCAGAAACGCCTCGAGCGACGGAGGGACGGCCTCGTCCGGCCGCGGCTCGAGATTCCACTCCGGGCGTCTTTTCAGAAGCTTCCCGAGCTCCTCCGCCCGGGCGGCGTCCTCCTCCGGGGCGAGCTTGTAGAGAGCCTTCAGCGCGGGCGTCGGATCCCGGCGCCCACGCCCGGCGTGGGCGCACGTGTCGCCCGCGACGTACGTCACGCCGCACGACGGGCCGCCGTAGTACTCCCGCAGCCAGCGACAGATGAACTTGCCCCCGTCGTGGTGCGAGATGCCGTAGGGCCCGCGGTAGATGAAGAAGCCGTCGCGCGACGGGAACCAGTTCTTCGCGAGGCCCCACCACTTGTTATTCCGCTTCAGCTCGTCCTCCAGGACTTGAGGGTGCCAGAAGCGCCCGTCCTTTTCAGTCCACCACTCGTCGCGCGCCATGTCCGGCGAGTGGAGCGCGTGCGAGAGGTAGCATCCTAACAACCAGCCGGGGATAGAGGCGATCATGTTCATCACGAAGGAGGGGCGTTTCGCGGACCAGAGCGCGTAGTGCGCCGCGTCCGTGGGGTAGTTCGTCTTCTCCAGATCCGCTCGGTCGGCGGGGCCCAATCTATCCGTGAAGGCGACGTCGAAGCGGTTGATGAGCACGGCTCTATAGGGAGACGCCCTGGACTCGTTGTGTGGGAAGTAGTTCTGCGACGCGAGTTTGATACTATGCTTTTCAAGCAGCCGGAACGTCTCGACCATGGCCGTGCCTTGCCCTAAGTCGCGGCCGCCGTCGCCGCCCAATGCACGTAATCCGCGTAATTGCTTCGTGGCAACCACTCTACCGCCGAAGGCTCGGATCAACAAATCCCAGAGCTCGTTTGATTTTGTAGCGTTGTGTGGCGCCGGGTCGTGCGCCACGAGGAAGACGTCGACCTCAAAACCGAGGTGCTCCAGCGGCAGAATCACGTTCCCCAAGACGCTATTGATAAGCGCGAGCTGCATGTCCACCGCTCGTTGTGTTCCTACATAAGAATCCTTGTTCCGGTAATCGATGCCGCTGAAGCCGCGGTAGCAGTGGCGGTTCAGCACGACAGCGTAGCGTTTTGCGGTGACCGGCTCCGCGTGCGTCACCTCGAGGAAGCTCCGGTTGCAGTAGGCAGGTGGCGTGAAGGCCTCGCCGGCGGTGAGCGCGAGGAGCATGGCGCATTTACGCATGGTGCACTCTATGTTGACACCCGATCTGCTGCCGCTTTTTGCACGGCTCCTTTGGAGATGATGGCTTTGCAATGGGTGGGCTGCCCCGGTTCAGCGCGCAGCCGGCATGCGGGGCTGCCGGCAACAAGTCGCAGCAGCTCGTGAGCGATAGTGCAACCCACAACCACGAATGCACGCGTATCGTCCAAATGAGACACGATGGCATGAAAAAAATTGATGTTCAGAGAGTGCGGGTGCCCGAGGCGCCGTCGACGCGGCACGGAGGCCGTGCCCGGGCGTCGCGAGACAGTTGCCACGCCGCCGACGACGACAAGAACCGCGTCGCCACGGCAGCGCTCGGACGGGACGCGCCCCCGAAGCAGAAATGGGAACCCCCGTCTTAGTGGGGGAGGGGAGAAAGGGAAAAGACGTCGACGCACTAGTCCGCGCCGCCGTCGACCTCGGCCTGCAATTCGGAAGTGACGGCATCCAAGGCCTCCTGGAAGTCCGCGTCGTCGCCGCCGCCATGGGCCTTCTTCAGCCGCTTCCAGGTTGAAAGGGCGCAGGCCGTCGCCGCGCCGGGCACGTCCCAGCCGAGAGAGGTCCATGTGACATCAGACTCATCAGTGGCACCAGAAGCCTTCAGGGCTTCGCACAGGCTCAGCTTCTCCGACGCGGAGTCGAGCTTCTTCGAAGGAGGAGCGGCCGGCCCTCTCAACTCGGCCCAGCGGCGGCGGCACTGCAAGCGCGATCTAGTTTTGACCGCGCGCGCCACGTCGCTAAACGAGATCGTCTCGGGATCGACCTCCTTGCAGACCGGGCGCCCGTTTTTGGATTTGCAGTTCCTCAATCGGTTATCCTCGTCGGCGCCCCAGTTGCCGGACTTGACCTCCTTGGCCTCGGAGTGCGGCGTGCCCTTCGCGGGGACCTCGCCAAACAACGTGCGGTAGCGGTCCCGACAGGCCCCCGGCGTCCGATCAAAGCCCTGGGCGATCTGCGTCCAGTCCGACGGGTTCTTGTCGAAGGCCTCCTTCAGCGCCTGGGACTCGCCCACGGTCCACCTCACGCCCTTTTGCTTCGCGCCGCTGTGGCCGTTGCGCTTCACATGACCCAGAATAGATCTAGCACTTCTTTGAGGAAACTTCTCGGCGATGGCCCGCCAGGGGTTCTTGTCGCCGCGGCCCCAGTCGCTCTTCTCGACCATCTGCGAGACGGTCACACCTCTAGATTTCGCTTCGTCCTCGGCCGCCTGCATGACCTCCGCGCTCTCGGCCTTCGAGAACTTGCCCGTGCGTTCGGCCTGGCCGTCCTTGGAGACGGGCTTGACCTTGGGCTTCTTGGGCACGTACTCGGCGGGGGCCTCATCATCATCAGCCTCACCACCTTCAGCACCTAAAGTTGCCTTCTTGCGCTTCTGCTTCTTCGGGGGGTTTTGTTGTTCTAGTCTATTCATCTCCTCCTGGCAGACTTCTTTTATGGCCGCCTTCTTCGCGTCTAGACTTCCTTCGGGCGCGCCCAGGATGCTCTCGGCCGACTTGCGCACCGCCTTTTGGCTCGACTTGCCGTCGAGCTCGGCGATGGCCCGGAGGACCGCGGCGCGTTCCGCCGTCGTGAGCTCGAGGTCGCTCTTCTTCTTGAGGCCCTTGGCCATGGTCCTTTGGCCTGCGAGCGGGGGCGGGTCGTGTGCGGCGGGCTGTTTAGGGGGGATTTGCGGGGGTTTCGGGCGGGGCGGGGCCTGGAGGGCTGGGGCGCCAGCCTGCACCGTCTAAAGGCTGGCAGGGCAGGCGTGCGCGGCGCCTCCCTGCTTCGGGAGAGCCTTAACATCGATTCCTCGGCGAAGGCGCGTTCTCCGGCGCTGCTTTTTGCGCAGCCGGCGGGACGCGGCCTTGAGGGGCCGTCGCAGCGCGCGAAGGCCGGGGGAGGCAGGGGGTGGTGACTTACGCTTTAACAGAGTGCACTCCGGGTTTTTTACGGAGCCCCGCACCACTTTGTGCGGGCTCCTCAATTTCGCCTCCACAAAAATTTTATTGCGAAAAGGGCCCGGGCCGCGGTCCTGGCCACCGGAACGCCTGCCTGCACGGGTCCAAAGAACCCTCAGAGCCCTGCTTGGGCTAGCTGCCCATGGGGTGATTCGCGGCCGTCGCGCTCCGCGGAGACGGAAATTCCCGTCTCGGCACGCCTCTGTACCGCTCAGAGAGCAATGCCGCGCGCGCACGACGATTCGGCTCGGAGAGCCAGGTAGCAGAGCATGGCAAAAGTGGCAGCTTTGCTGGCCCGCTGTCAGCCAAAGCCGCGCGGAGACCCGTGAAAAGCGCCATCGGGGTACAAACCAACAGCTCGCACAGAAAAACGGCTGCAAGAAAGCTTCAAAAATGCTCAATCAGAGGCGCCTCCGCAGAGGCATAGCCATTCTCGCCTTGCTGAGCGCTTGCGCCATCATCCCGCAAGTTCTTGCGCCCGTGGCAGCAGCGCCAAAACAAGTCAAAGAGGGCTGGACGAGAATCGGCGCGCAACCGCGGCAAAAATCCCACGCCGCCGCGCTCATGTCCGACACGCCAGCCACGTTTGCACTCCTCCTTGGCCTTTTCGCCTTCTTCGCCGTCATACGAGTGAAGCGCTGGACCGGCGACACCGTCGGCGCCTCGGCCGAGTCCATCGAAGGCCGCCAGTACTGGCGGCTCCTCACGTCGAACCTCGCACATATTGATGCTGTGCATTTCGTGTTCAATCTATCCACGGCCTATTCGCTGGGGGGCGCCTTGGAACGACGGCACGGCTCCGCGGCGCTGTTATGGAGCACTTTGGCACTCGTCGTGTTCGTTGGACAAGTCGCCGTCTGCCTGACGCGGCTCGCCGGCGGCGCGGTCGGGGCCTGGCACCTGGGCTTCTCTGGAGTGCTGTTCGCTTGGATCACGGACGAGGCCCTCATGGCCCCTCAATTCTGCCCCGTCGCGGACTGGTGCTTCTCGACGGTACGCTGGGGACCGCTCGCATTTAACGCCGGTCCACTCGTATACGCACTCGGCCTCCAGCTCGTCGCGTCGGTGCTGTCCATCCCCCTGTCGCTAGCAGGCCACGTCGCCGGCGTGATATGTGGAGTGCCTTTTGCTACCGGCCTGCTCGACGGCGCCGGTGCGCCGGCCCTCGCCTTGGGATGGCTGGCGCTCATCGACTGCACGCGCCTCGCTCAAATACCAAGCCCCCGCCTCATTTTCGTCGCCGCGGCGCTCGCGACCCTTCTGAAGGTGGCACCACCTTACCTCGCCGTCGCCGCGGCCGCGGCAGGCGTCGCGGCGTCGCTGTCGCGCGAGTGGTGTCCTCTGGGCCTCGCCTGTGCCTGTGCCGCGGCCTGCGTAATGCCGACGCTCGGACCCATCCCGTCCGCTGCTGGCGTGCTCGCCGCGATCGCCGCCGAAAGCGCCACCGATCCGACCTCGTTCCTCCTCGCTGGCGCCGCCGCGGCGCTCACGGCCATGGCCTGGGCCACTCGGCTCGGGTCGCTCGCCGGCGCGCCGCTGGCCGTCGTCGCGCTGGCGTCCACGACGGCCGCATCCGTGGCGGCCTGGCTCGCCGAGGACCTCCGCGCCGCCGCGGACGCGTCGACGCCCGGCTGGGCCGCGCTGAAGCGGCTCCTCGGCCCGCCCGAGGGAGAAGTCGTGCTCCGCGACGGGCGCATTGTGAAGCGCGCCGCTGTTGTTGATGTGTAAGATCTCTGCTGTACTAGTGAACATTTTTGGAACCGTGACCGCTCCCCCCCGAAATACGAATACAACACAGCTAATTACCCATCCTCCTCCTCCTCATCATCGAAGTCGAGGTCGTCGAGGTCGTCGTCGTCGTCGAACAGCTCCTCATCCACACCACCCTCTTCTTCCGGCTCCTGAACAGCAACAGCCTTCCCCTTCAAGAACTGCTGCTTTCCTGTCAATTTGACCTGGCCCTTGACGTCCAAGTACACCGTTTCCACGACTCCTTCCTTGGGCTCCTTCAGGACGTCGACGCGGAACGGCTCCCACCAGGACGCGAACGACTCCGGCGTTACGGCGGTGCCCAACCTTAGTCGTTCCAGCCGCCTCGCTTCGGCCTCCTCCTCAAGCCGTTGTTTCCGGGCCTCCTCGCTCTCCGGCCGGTTGGAGTCTGTCTCATACACAACAGTCTTCTTCTCCCGGCCGCCCTTCTCCCGCCTCATCATCGCGGCGTACGCGCTTTCATCGTTTAAGCCGGGCTCGTTGTGCTCGCCGAGCCAGTCCTTGACCGCGGACGCCACCTCAAAGACGCAGACGCAGCCCGGCTCGAATAATTGTATAGCTTCATCTAACGCTGTTTGTAATTCCTTGACCATGGGACCGCCGAGGCCGCGCACCTCCGCAATATTGAAAGATGGTGGAGTGGAAGAAGGGTAGTCTTCGGGGCATGCACATTCTAACACACAGGCGACGTGCGCCTCGTCACTTTCAGGCTCCAGATTTATCCTGTACGTGGCGCCGTCCATACGGTAGGACTCCATGAAGATCGCTTCCAGCGCCTCGGCCTCCATGGCGCGCTCCTCGGCGTCGGCCTCGAGCTGGGCGCTCATGGTTTTTGATTAGTGTCGCGTCGATGGCGTGCTGTGTTGCCTCGCTAGCTGTGGGGTTGCACGGGAACCAGCCAGCCTCGTTGCAGCGGCGTGAGTAGAGAGTGCTGTGCTGCGCGAAACCGAGCCGTAATGCCCCGGCAAAGCGTCCTTACAAAGCGTGTTTGCGATTGGCAAGCCGAGCTAGCGGGCCGTAAGACACACTAGCCTCGCAAAACTCGAACGAAGCATGCAGCCGTTTGAGTATCGTTCAGTTCGCTAATGGTCCAAAGAGATCAATGGGACACGTACTGGGGGCCAAAAAGGATTTTTTTTTAATTCGCGGCCGAGGGCGCCCTACGGTCTATGGCGGCCGCGCCGGTGGAAACCTGTCAATCCGTGGTCCTGAGGTCTCCCTGGGGTCGCCTAGGGTCGGTA
>Ga0163110_10001243_pt1 | contig 12927 bp, 12 predicted proteins | sample CRUFie1St17metaG_FD_108703 | JGI IMG/M metagenome (GOLD analysis project Ga0163110, IMG submission 108703) | Marine microbial communities from the Costa Rica Dome - CRUD Field 142mm St17 metaG | ecosystem: Environmental > Aquatic > Marine > Oceanic > Photic zone | place: Costa Rica: the Eastern...
ACTATTTTCTCTTTCAACAATTTTCTGCAAATCATTTTTTATTAGAAATTTATTAGTATTTTTAGAATTATGAATACCATTAAGTCTTAAAAAATCTCTTCTTTCTTTTATTTGGTTTAATTCTAAAAATTTATCTTTGCAAAATTTTTTACTATATTTCCTGTATATATCTACTGTTGAAATTGAAACCTTAGGATCTTTTATTAATATAATTGCATAGTTAGATTTTAAATTATACTTTTCAAGAATCTCTCCTTTTCCAAAACAAAATTGAAATCCACCATCTAAACAAAATGGTACGTCCGAACCAAGATTAGATGCTAATGAATGAAGAGTTTTTGGATCAAGATCTAAATTCCATAATTTATTTAAACCTATTAAGGTTGCTGCAGCATCTGTTGAACCTCCAGCCAGGCCAGCTCCAATAGGAATATTTTTAGTTAAAAATATATTTGCTCCTAAATTATCATCTCCAACAAAATCTTTAAGTAAAGATGCTGACTTAATAATTAAGTTATCATCATTTTTGCAAAGTTCTTCAGAATCAGTTCGTAAGTTTATAAACCCATTATTATTTAGTTCTATTTCTAAGAAATCATAAAGATCAATACTTTGCATAATCATTGAAAGTTCATGAAAATCATCATCTCTTTTTCCTATAACCTCTAAATGTAAATTGATCTTAGCCGGAGCTCTGATAAGCATTTTTTTATTATTTATTATTTTCATTGAATTATACTCTTGTTTTTTCAATATTAATACAACATTCTGCAATCATTTTCCAATGCTCTAGTGAGATATCCTGAGGCCTCATATTAAAGTTAATATTAGAAATCATTTGTAAATTATCAAATTCAGGTTTAGAGAATAGTGAACACAAAGTATTTTTAAGTTTTTTTCTTCTCCCATTAAACGCTACTTTAAGAAGCTTATCTATACATTTCTCTAACTCTAAATCTAATCTTAAATTTTGTGGTAAAGGTTTAAATATTACTAATGAAGAATAAACTTTTGGAGCTGGAATGAATGAGGATGGATTTACATCGCATATTTTCTCAACTTTAGAAATAAGTTTAATTTTTGTGCTAAGAGCTCCTACATCACCACTTCCTTCTTTTGCCATAATTCTATCTGCAACATCTTTTTGCATCAAAAATATTATTTTTTCAAAATTATATTTTTGTATCCTTCCTAATCTTCCAATAAACTTATCAAGAATAGGACTTGTAATGTTATAGGGTATATTTGCAATTATTTTATTAATTTTAGACTCAAATAAATTAATATCTGTACTCAAAATATCTCCTTGAATCAATGAAAAATTTTTAATATTTGAAAATTTATTATTTAAAAATTCAATCAGATCTTTATCCAATTCAACAGCATATAATTTTTTAATATTTTTTTCTAATAATTTTGATGTCAAGGCACCTTTCCCTGGACCAATTTCTAAAATTACATCATTTTTTTTTAGATCAGCTGTTTTTATTATTTTTTCTAATATTTTTTGGTTCTTTAACCAATGCTGACCAAATTTTTTTTTAGTATAATGGTGTTTTAAATTCATTCAAAATATAAATATAATTAAATAATTTCTTTGATTATATTCATTTTAATCATGACTCTATCAAAAAAGAATATAGATAAATTAAAATCAATTCCAAACAATAATTTATCGACTAACAATAATAAATCTGAATATGTTTCTGAAGAATTAAATTTAGATAATCCCAATGATATTTTTTATTCATTAATCGATAATTCTAATGACCTTAATGAAACTACTTTACCTTATAAAAAACTTAAAGATAGCGAAAAATATTTTTCTAATTCAAATAATCCCAAATATAATTTGAACGATATTAATAATAATACTCCATTAAAGCTTACAGAAGAGGATCTTCTATATGATGAATTTAATTATCTTTTAGATGATGAATAATATATTTATTCCAACTTCATGTTAAACACAAATAGGTTATCAATTAGCGCAATAGGTAAAATAAAAAAACCTTGGATTAGGAATGGAATTAAAGAATATATAAGAAGGATGCCTGAACTTTCAATTAATGAATTAAAACATTTTGATATTCAAACTTTAAGAAATAAATCATCTAATAAAATCATAATCAGTCTTAGCGAAGAAGGAAAAATTTATAATACCTATGATTTAGCTTCTTTACTTTTAAATTTTAAAAACCAAAGAATCGTCTTTCTTATTGGTGATGCAGATGGTCTTCCTTCAGATATCAAATCAAAATCTGATCTAATCCTGAGCCTCTCTCCTCTCACATTCCCTCACGAATTAGCCAGATTAATCTTAATTGAACAGATCTATAGAGCAGTTTCAATTACTCAAAACTCCCCCTATCACAGGTCATAGAATAAAAGCTATGAATAAATGTTAACTAAACAAAAGAGAAAAAGCATTCGACAGACAATAGACTTATAGTATATATGTACTATAAATCCATCTTTACAAAGTGTCTCTGAGGTTAAATAATATACCTTTATTAGCAGGCTTAGTCTCTGCAGGATTTCCATCACCAGCAGATGATTATACAGAAGAAAGTATTGATTTAAATGAACATCTCATAACAAATCCATTCAGTACTTTTTTTCTTAGGGTAAAAGGTGATTCAATGATAAATTCAGGAATTTATGATAAAGATTTAATAATAGTAGATAAAAGTTTAACTCCTAAACCAGGAAATATTGTAATTGCGATGATAGAGGGAGAGTTTACAGTAAAAAGATTCTCAATAAAGAATAATAAATTATATTTAAAAGCAGAAAATCATAATTATCCTGATTTTAATTTCGAGGATTATAGTGATATTCATATTTGGGGCGTCGTTATATATTCCATACATACACTCACATAAAACTTTATTAGAGACAATGGAAGCAATCGCGTTGATAGATGGAAATAATTTTTACGCATCATGCGAACAAAGTATTAATCCTGCACTAAGAAAAAAACCGTTAGTAATTTTATCTAATAATGATGGATGTATTATTGCAAGAAGTGCAGAAGCTCGCATCTTAGGAATAAAAATGGGGACTCCTTATTTCAAGGCCAAAGACAGGTTAAATCAATTAGGAGTAATAGTATTAAGCTCAAATTACTCTCTTTATGGTGACATGAGCAAAAGGTTAATGAATTTACTAAGAAAAAATTGTGAAAAGATTGAGATATATTCCATAGATGAAGCATTTGTATCAATTAAGAGACCTAAGGACGGCAATCTACATACCTGGGCAAGATCTTTAAGATCATTTATATATCAAAATCTAAATCTTACAATAACAATAGGTATAGGAGAAAATAAAGTAAGAGCTAAATTAGCAAATAAATTAGCGAAAGAGATAGATCAATCTTCAGGAATCCTTGATTTAAGCAATATAAAAAATCAAGAAGATTATTTTAAAAGAGTTAGAGTGGAAAATGTTTGGGGAATTGGCTATCAAACATCTAAATGGTTGAAAAGCAAGGGAATAAAGAATGCTAAAGAATTCAAAGAGATGGATACTCTTGAAGTAACAAAAAAATTAGGAGTCGTAGGAAAAAGGATTCAATTAGAATTAAGAGGATATAAGTGTCTCCCCATAGAAAATATTAAAAATAAAAAAAAGGAAATTAGAGTAAGCCGAAGTTTTGGAGAACCTATTACAAAATCAGAAGACTTGAATCAAGCCTTAGCAATTTATGCGATTACAGCATCAAAGAAAATGAGAATTCAAAATTTACAAACCTCTACTATAATTGTGTTTACAAGAACAAGTCATTTTTCCAATTATCATTATCAAAAGAGTGCTTATAAGAATCTCGAAGAGCCTACGAATAAAACAGCTATCATTTTGAAGATCGTTTTAGAGCTAGCAAAAAAGATTTATAGTCCTGAATATAAATTAGCTAAAGCAGGTGTACTAATGCAAAATCTAACTAATTGTAATTATCTACAAAAAACTATTAATAGTTCCTTCTCTGAAGAAAAATTATTAAAGGAAAATAATCTAATGAGAACAATTGATTCTTTAAATTCAAAATTTGATAATAAAGCAATTACATGGGGAATTACAAAAAGAAAGCAAAACTGGAGGATGAATAAAAATCTACTAAGTGGGACATCAACGACAAATATTGATAAGATTCCAACTATAATTATTTAAAAAATTATTAAGATGGAATTTATTTTATATATGACTAAGATTGATATGGAAATATTAGAATTAGTAAAAAAAGTAAATTATACTGTTGAAGAGAATTCAGCTATATGTCTAATAGGTAAACAATATGTAGGATTCCATAAAAGAATCGACAAAGAAATAGTGATATGTACAGAAAATGCAAAATATTTAGGGGATCATAAAGAAAGTATATATATTAGAAATAATGATAATCATAAAACCAAATTATATTTACGCAGAGCCTTAAGGCATGAAGCGACACATTTAGCTCAGGCATGTAACAATAACAATCCGACAGGAATTATAAAAGATATAGATAAAAAAATTCATCCAAGTAAATTAAAAGCATTGAAAGAATCAATAAAAATATCAGGAAATATGTTAAAAGAGATGGAAGCTTACGTAATGGAAGACAAACCAAATAAAGTTAAACAAGCGATAGAAAAATACTGTTTATAAACTATAAAATTAAATTTAATTATTTAAAGCAAAATTACCACATCTCTGTTTATCAAGAGAGATAATGTGTTGTCTCTCAATATAATAGAGTTCTTGAAATTTCAATGCATCAGAATTTAAATCTTTAAAAAGGTCATCAATTTCTCTATTAGAATCTGAAGAATCTGAGACATCATTGTTTATTAATATTGAAATACAATTTTCAAGAGTTTGAAGCCTTTGAGAACTCCAAGATGATATTAGATGCCTACATCTTTTCAAAGATTTATGCTTTTCTAAAAGAGATAATATTCCTAGTAAATTTTTTTTTGCATTGCTTAAAGTAGTTAGAAATAATTCATTTGGATTTATAAAGGCAACTAATTTATCAATTATTTCTTGATTATTTTGAGAGATAAAGTCTGGCAGAGTAGAAAGTAAATCAAATTTATTAAAATCATCTATTAAATTAATGTTTGATGTATCTTTCATATTTTTTAAATAATCTTTTCCGAATGATTCCTCTTCTATTTTTGAAATTGCTGACCAAATTAATTGATGATGCTTTACAGAAAAATTTTGAATTTCTCTCTTTATCAATTCTTCACGTATAAAAATCTTCAATTCTGGACAATGTAAATAATAAAAGATAACTTGTGATTCATTTTTTTCTTTTTGACTAATCTCATTAGGAAGTTCAAATTTCTGTGATCTACCATGCCATCTAAAACCTTTAACTTGCTTCCTTAAATCCTCTTCAAATTTAATTGCTAATCGAGCTTGCCCCATACTTAATCTTTCTGAGACTTTTTGTAAGTAATGCGTTCGTGTAGAAGATAAAGTTAATTTACTTAAAAACTTTACCAATGATGAAACTACACTTTGAAAACTTTCAGCTTTAGAAATATCTTTGTTTAAAAAAATTTGATCTATTTCCCAATCTATCCAAAAACTAGCCGTATCAATTAAATTTCGAAAATCATCAGCGGAATTTCTTCTTAGATATTCATCGGGATCTTTAAAACCCTTCAGTTGTAGTATTTTTAGATTTATTTGCTGCGTTAAAGATAAACTTTCTACTTCGGAAATGATTCTTTTAGTCGCTGAAATACCAGCATTATCAGAATCAAAATTAATAATAATATTTTTATTATCTGTACATCTACATAATTGAGAAATTTGATATTTGCTTAATGCTGTCCCAAGAGAAGCTACTGCATTATTTATTCCCTTTGAGTGGAGAGTAATAACATCAAAGTAACCTTCTACTACTATTGCTCTATCTAATTTCCTAACATTACTTGAAGCTTTATGAAAAGCAAACAATAATTTACCTTTTTCAAAAACTTCTGATTCTGGAGAATTTAAATATTTTGGTTCACTGCCATCAAGGCTTCTACCCCCAAAGGCTACTACTCTTCCTTGAGGATCAAAGATTGGAACAATTATTCGGTTTCTAAATCTATCATAAGTTTTATTCTCATTTTGCTTTGAAATAATTAGTCCTGCTTTAAAAATTACTTCTTTTGAGAATTTCTCTACTTTAAATAAATAGTCATATAAATCAGTCCAAGAATTAGGAGCATATCCAATTTCAAAATCATCTATGGTCGATTGACTTAAATTTCTATTTTTTATTAAATATTCTTGAGCTAACTTTCCACTTGAATTAGTTAATTGAGATTTAAACCAATTTTTTGAAATTCTTAAAACCTTATATAATTCCTCTCTTTTTGATAATTGTTTTTGAAAAGCTTCTTGTTGAGGACCATCTATAGTTCTAATATTAATATCATTTTTCTTAGCTAATGATAAAACAACATCAGAAAAATTATTTCTGGTGAACTCCATTAAGAACTTTATAGAGTTTCCTCCTGCTCCGCATGAAAAACAATAGTAAAACTGTTTTGCAGGGGATACCGTCATTGATGGCTTGTTATCATCATGGAAAGGACATATGCCTACAAACTCCTTACCCTTTTTCTTTAAAACAACATGTTCAGAAATAACATCGACAATATCTGCTTTGTCTTTTACTTCTTGTATAGTACTTGGATGAAGAGAAGGTGCCATAAGATATTTTAAGCAATTCTCAATAATTTGTATATGTTATAGGTCATTATTTTTAAAGAATCTACTTAAATTCACAAATAACAATTTTATAAATGCAATCGATTAATAGAAAAATAGGAAATCTAAATTTAAGATTTAAATTATACCTTGTTTTTGCATCGTTTTTTTTTAGTTTAATGACTGTTTGTGTTAAAAAAATAGATTCAGCAATAAGCATATATGAATTAGTTTTTTTTAGATCTTTATTTAGTCTAATAATTACTTCGCTAATAATAAGGAAAAAGAAAATAAACCCTTGGGGAATAAACAAAAAACTTCTTATTCTCAGAGGATTATTTGGTACTATTGCACTTCTATGCATCTTTTATGCAATAAAAAATATGCCTTTAAGCATATCAACTGTCATTCAATATACATATCCAATATTTATAGCTATTTTTGCAAGTATTTTTATAAATGAAAAATTTAATCGAAATATTTTTTTAGCATTACTATTTGGTTGGTTAGGGATATTAATAATATTAAATCCAAGTCAGTTTTCTAATGCTGATTTAGAGATAAATAACTTAGCAATAATTATTGCTTTTATTGGTTCAGTATGTACATCAATTGCATACATAGTTGTTAAAAAGCTATCAGTATATGAAAATACTTTTGTAATAATAAAATACTTCCCTTTAATTTCAGTAATTACTCTTACCCCTGTTATTTGTTTTAATTGGGTTATGCCTCAAATTAATGATGTTTTCTGGATACTCGGCATTGGAATATTTACTCAACTTGGACAAACTTTTTTGACTCTAGGTTTGAAAAATCTAAAAGCTTCTCAAGCTGCATCAATAAATTACTTACAAGTGCTGTTTGGTTCTATATGGGGGATCTGTATCTTTAATGAAAATATTGATTTGAAATTTATAATAGGATCAATTTTTGTTTTATTAGGAACTATTGTTTCAAGTAGCAAAATTTCTAAAAAAGTTTAAAATAAGAAAAGCAGGATTTTAAATTATGAAGATTATTTTTTTAGTTTTTTTTAGTCTACTTTCATTTGAGCCTCTACTAGCTAAGCCTCCTAGAGCAGTGACATGTACGAGAACAGAATATAGAGAGGAATATATTCCAGGAACAAAATCAAATCCAGGATATGTAAAGGGCTATGAAGTTGATGTTGAGATTCCTTGTAATGGGACTCAAAATCAAAAAGTAGATAACAACGACTGCAGTGATGGATCACTAATTGGAGGTCTTCTTGGGGCCGGTATAGCGCTTTCTAGTTCAAGAGGTAAAGATAGATTTTGGGCAGTTCCTGCAGGTGGGACTGCTGGGGCATTAATTGGTTGTCAAGTTGATGGTGGTTAATTGATAAGCTGGATTAGAGGAGAACTAATTAACTCTTGGATAAAGAATCAAAAATCATTTGTTTTGATAAATTGCCAAGGTATTGGATATGAGATTCAAACCTCTTCTTTATTGGATAAAGATTCAAAAAAAGATATAACTCTTTGGATTCATCTAATAAAAAGAGAGGATTCTGACACACTTTATGGTTTTAAGATTAAAGATGAAAGAGATTTTTTTAGAGATTTAATAAGCGTGAAAGGAATAGGTCCACAGATTGGAATGTCTTTGTTAAATAAATATTCATTAAATCAAGTAATTAATTCATTGCTGACTAATGACAGAGATTTAATAAATTCTGTTCCAGGAATTGGGAAGAAAATGACTGAAAGAATATTTTTAGAATTAAGTAATAAGATTACTAAGAAAGATTATATTGAACAGGAAACTAATAAAATAAACTTTTCTAATAAAAGTGACATAAAAATATTAATTGAAGATATAAAGATAGCTTTAAAATCACTAGATTATTCAAAAAAAGATATTCAAGAAACTATTAGTTTGCTACTAAATGATTTTATTAATGATAATGATAAGAAAGATAAAGTAGATAAATTAAATTTTGAAGAGCTATTTAAGAAATCTCTTAAGATCTTAGAAAATAATTAATCAAATTATGATCAGTAGCATAGTATTATATATATTAAGAATCTAAAAATTATGTCTCTAGATACAGCAGAAAAACAAAAACTCATTAAAAGTCATCAAGTACATCCTACAGATACTGGTTCAGTAGAAATTCAGGTTGCAATGTTATCTCAAAGAATCACAAAACTTAGTGATCATTTGCAAGGTAATATCCATGATTATGCTTCTAGACAAGGTTTATTAAAAATGATTGGTAAAAGAAAAAGATTACTTTCTTATATAAAATCAAAAGATGCAAAATCTTATACAGATCTAGTTAAAAAATTAGGAATTAGAGGATAAACTCTTTGATGAAAAAAAAACAGTCCAAAAAAAATAAACCCAAAAAGAAGTCCATTACAAATAGCAATGCATTCAATAACATTGAAAAGATAGAAAATAAATTGTCATCAGTTAAAACTAAAGACAAAGCACAAGGGATCCCAAAATATGTTGCTGATAGGATGGCAAGAAGAATTCTTGTAACAGCAGGTATACCAACTTTACTTGGAATGTCAGTATTTGTTGGGAGTTATATTATTGTCACGAAGAACATAGCAGAAATTCCTCCATCTTCAACAATCGCCATATCAGCATTTTTTTTCATACTTGGTCTAGGAGGATTAAGTTTTGGTATTTTGTCGGCTAGTTGGGATAAAGAACCGGGAAGCTTTCTTGGTGTTGAAAATATACCTTTAAATATTGAAAGGGCCAAATCAGCTTTTAAGCCTGCATCTCAAAACTTTGAGGAGTAATTAATTAGGATACTAATGATCTTAAGTTAACATTAAAAGAGTTTGACTCTAATAGTTTTGCAGCTCCAGTTATATCACATACACAAAATTGGTCTCCAAATTTAACATAAGTAATTGCATCATTTGATTTTACAGCAGCTAAAACTGGTGTTTTAACGCCACATTTTTCTCTATCTGCTTTAAATTTTATTAGGCAATCTCTTATCTTATTTTGAACTCTTATATCTGAAGCTTGAGAACATTCAAGATTAATTATCAGCAATTTTAAATTATCAATTTCTCTACAATCATCTACTATTAATTGGGTTTTATCACTCCTTTTATCTATAGTGCCCCAAATTAACAATCTTGTATCAGTTAATAAAAATTCAGAAAGGCGAACATAGGTTTTGGGAAATACAACAGCTTCACAATTTCCAGAAAGATCTTCTAATTGAATTATTGCCATCCTGTCTCCTTTCCTTGTAGTTATTTGTTTAATTTCAGGAATCATTCCAACAAGGCTTACTTTACTTCTATCTTTAAAATCCTCAAGATTAGAAATGCTCATAGGTGAGACTAATTTAGCAGGTTTTGATAGATGTTTTAGAGGATGATCGGATAAATAAAATCCTAATAATTGCTTTTCAAGTCTTAATTTTTCAATGAGTGAATAATCTTCGACATCATTAGTCCTAGTAAAAGAAATATTAAGGTCATTAGAACTATTATCATCATCAAATAAATTTCCTTGTCCAGAGAGACGATCTTTATGTCTAGAGGATGCCCACTCAATTATATTTTCAAGATCAGATAATAATTGAGCTCTATTTTTATCTGGAGAAAATTCATCAAGACATCCACAATGTATTAATGATTCGAGATTTCTTTTATTTAGAACATTTACCGGTAACCTATCACATAAATCAGCAAGTGATTTAAAACTTCCTAACTCTTCTCTGTTTCCGATTATATTTCTTATTGCTGAATCACCCAAATTTTTAATTGCAGATAATCCAAATAATATTTGGTTCTTTTTAATTGTAAAATCAATTCCAGACAAATTAATACTTGGTGATATGACCTCAATCCCCATGGAATAACAATTTGATATGTATCTCTGCATTTTATCTGTTGAACCCGAATTTACAGATAATAAAGCTGCCATATAAGCTACAGGAAAATGAGCTTTTAAGAAAGCTGTTTGATATGTAACAGCTCCATATGCTGTTGAATGACTTTTATTAAAACAGTATTCAGCAAATAAGACCATCTGATCAAAAAGATCATTAGCAACTTTTTTTTCTACACCTTTCTTTATAGAACCTTCAACAAAAACATTTCTATGTTTAACCATTTCAGATACTTTTTTCTTACCCATAGCCCGTCTAAGTAAGTCTGCCTCTCCCAGTGAATAGCCTGCTAAATCTTGAGCGATTTTCATAATCTGTTCTTGATATACCATGATTCCATATGTCTCATTTAGGATAGATTCAGTAAAGGGGTGTGGAAAATCAACTTTCTCATTACCATTTTTTCTTTTTATAAATTTAGGTATTAATCCAGCATCTAGAGGTCCTGGTCTATACAAAGCCAAAATTGACGATATATCTTCTAATGAACTTGGCTTGAAATCTTTTACAACCTGTTTCATCCCTGAGGATTCCAATTGAAAGATACCTTCTAAATCTCCTCTGCCAATAAGATCAAAGGTTTTAATATCATTTTCAGGAAGTGCATCTACATTAATTTTTTCTCCAGTTGATGATTCTATTAACGAAACAGTCTTTTCAATCATAGTTAGATTTTTAAGGCCTAAAAAATCCATCTTTAGCAATCCTAATGACTCAATATCATCCATAGAATATTGAGTTATTATTTGACCTTCATTATTTCTTTGAAGTGGAACTAAATTATCCAAGGGTTCAGAAGCAATTACAACTCCAGCAGCATGTACACCGTATGTTTTGTTTGTTCCTTCAATTCTGATTGCTAAGTCTATCCATCTTTTAACTTTTGGATCGTTAATATATTTTTCTCTAAATTCACTACTAGGTGTATTGGAGTCAATCATTTCATTAAGTTTATAAGGCTTTCCTCTTACTACTGGAATTAATTTAGCTAATTTATCTGATTCTCCATAAGGTATATCTAAAACTCGTGCTACGTCCTTTAAAACAGCCTTTGAGGTCATTTTATTAAAAGTTATGATCTGTGCCACTTTATCTTCTCCATATCGTTTGGTTACATAATCAATAACTTCATTTCTTCTATCAATACAAAAATCAGTATCGATATCAGGCATTGATTTTCTTGCAGGATTTAAAAATCGTTCGAATAATAAGCCGTGTTTAACTGGATCAATATTTGTTATTTGAAGTGAATAAGCTACGAGAGAACCAGCAGCAGATCCCCTTCCAGGACCAACTGGGATAAAGTTATCCCTCGCAAATTTTATATAATCCCAAACGACCAAAAAATAATCAGGGAATCCCATGTCATCAATTATCTTAAGCTCTATAGATAATCTATTCTTATAATCATCACTAACTTCTTCATAATTAGATTTTCTAAGTCTATTGGTTAACCCTGCTTCAGAAACTTCTTTAAGATAATTTATTGCTTTTTTATTATCAATTAAAGGATATTTTGGCATCCTGTATTCCCCAAACAAGTCAAACTCCTCAACTTTTTTGGATATTTCATTGGTATTATTTACAGCTTCTTTTATCTGATCTAATTCTATATGATCATTAAAAAGACCCAGCATTTCCTTCTCGTCTTTAATATATTCTGTGCCTGTATATCTCAATCTCTTTTGATCACTAATTAATTTTCCAGTCAATATACATAGCAAAGCATCATGGGCCCCAACATCTTTATTTGATAAATAATGTGCATCATTTGTAGCTATAACCTTTATTCCTTCCTTCTTACCTATTTTTATTATTTCAACATTCACTATTCTATCTTCTACAGATCCATGATCTTGAATCTCGAGGTAAAAATCACTCCCAAAATGTTCTTTATACCATTTAGCAATATTTTCTGCGACATCTAATCTTCCTCTTAAGATAGCCTGAGGGATTTCTCCCCCAAGACAAGCTGTAGAAATTATTAAACCTTCTTTATGTTGTTGAAGTAATCTCTTGTCAATACAAGGTCTTGAGAAAATACCTCTACCTCTCATCCCATTAAGATGACTAATGGTAGTGAGTTTTACTAAATTTTTATAACCTATAAGATTTTTTGCCAGAACAACTAAGTGATATCTTTTTTCTTTTTTAGGTTGTGGATCATCTATAGAGCCATTAATGATATACATCTCATTTCCAATTATTGGTTTATTACCACTTGTTTTACAGTTTGTAATTAACTCTAAATCTCCATACATCACTCCATGATCAGTCAAAGCGATGCGCTGCATACCAAGATCATTTGACCTTTCAACAATTTTGGATACTTG
>Ga0163110_10001244_pt1 | contig 12926 bp, 9 predicted proteins | sample CRUFie1St17metaG_FD_108703 | JGI IMG/M metagenome (GOLD analysis project Ga0163110, IMG submission 108703) | Marine microbial communities from the Costa Rica Dome - CRUD Field 142mm St17 metaG | ecosystem: Environmental > Aquatic > Marine > Oceanic > Photic zone | place: Costa Rica: the Eastern...
GAGCACGATTCGATCCGGTGCAAGCATTTCCTCGAGATGGTTCAACCCTTCCTGGAACCTCGAAGCCCAGTGTTCGAGACTCCAGCCGTGGCGAGCCCGTGCGGCCCCCGAAAGGTGCTCCTCCAGACAACCGTCCCGCAGTGGGTGAGGGAGGCGCCCGTATTCCAGGTTTGGAACCATGGTGCCGTTGCGATGAACGGTGGTGCCGAGACCTGTACCAACGGTCAAGGTAAGAACGCAGGCATGACCGCCATGCCCGCCCCCGTGGCGGGCTTCGGCCACGGCTACAGCGTCGGCGTCGTTGAGCATCGCAAAACGACCTCCGTGAAATTGGCGAAGGGTCGCACCAACGTCAACGTCCAGCCATGCATCCCCAAGGTTTGGCGCCGTGACGGGTTTTGATGCCTCCACAGCGCCCGGAAAACCAAGACCGATAGGTCCGGTCCAAGCGTAGCTTTCAACCGCACGAACGAGCGCAGGGAGAACGGCGCTTGGAGCGGTGCTGGAGCCGTGTTTGTGGTGCCGGAGGGGTTGCATCAACTCGCCCGTAGCGGTGTCAAATACGCCGACTCGGAAGCCACTCCCACCAAGGTCGACCCCCATCGCGTTCACTCGGCATCACCCACGTGGCGCGAAAGAATCGCCTCAACAAGCGGGGGAAACGTTGCACCATGGGGGTGCGGCGAGACGACATCGGCCGCTGCTTGGACCGCTGAAAAAGCACCGCCGACGGCCACCGACCAGTTGAGAAATTCAAACATTGGCAGGTCGTTGGGTGCGTCGCCCACACACAAGGCGTCCTCTGGATACCATCCCATCCGTTCAAACAACCATCGCAAGCCCTCACCTTTGCTGAGGTGGGGTTCCATCAGGTGAATGGCAAACCCTGTCCTGACCACACTCAAATGTGACCACTGGCTTTCGGCAACGGCAGCGGTAATGGCCTCGAGAGGTTCGTCGGGGAACAAGCACCATTCGCTCTCTCGCCAACGGTTTGTCGCAATGCCCCTCGCATCCACACCGTCGATTCGAGTCGAGAGCCACACCGCTGCTTCTTTGGCTTCGTCCGCTTTTGCCCGCAAAACGGGTTCGTCCCACGAAGGATGCCATATCACCCCGCCGTTTTCGCAGCACATGGGCGCCGAAAGGCCCAGGAATCGCCAAAGCCCGTAGGTTACCGGGCGGACGTTTCCAGTTGCCAAAACCACCGGAATTCCGGCATCCTCCAAACGTCGTAGGGCACGGACGGCCTGAGTCGAAAGGTGCTTTTTTCCGTCGGTGATGGTGCCGTCGATGTCGATCACCACCACTCGAGGACACCAACCGTCTGGCAACCACTGCATGGTTGACGCCAGCGAGATGAAAAGCAAGAACCTTGCCTTGAATTCAAGTTGCAGGAGAGGTCAGGACAGATTTCATGAGGGCGGGGGGGTTGGCAAGGTCATGGGGGGAGAGGAGGAAAACGAAGTCTTCTTCTCGCTGGAAGACGATGAGCCGGTCGCGGAACCTGCACCTCAACCTCTCCATGTTGGAACCATCACTCCCGAGGCGAAACCTGAGCCTGAAGAAGTGTTCGAGGGAGAAGTTGTTGAACCTGCGTTCGTTGAGGACGCCAGCGGCACCTTTGAGGTGAGTTGGCCTCTTTTGGGGATGGATTGTCCGGACTGCGCTGCCAAAGCCATGGGCGCCCTGAGCCACATGAAACAAGTCACGCAATCCTACGTTTCAGCGACCTCCGCAGAGGTCAAAGTCAACGTTGACCTGGAGCACGGGGCGCTTTCTGAAGTCGCCTCCGTGCTGCGCTCTCTTGGCCACGCCCCCGACATTGAGCATCACGAACTCGTCGGCGTTCGAGCCAAAGGTGTAGCTCATCGAAACAACGTTCCCCTGCAAAAACTCGAGCGAGTTATACGCCGGCAGCCGGGCATATTGGACGCCGAAATATCGGACGACGACCGCATTCTGGTTCAGTTGGTCGTCACCAAAGACAAGGCACTCATGGAGGCAAGAACCCGAGCATTGACCCATGTCTTGGGCATCGAGCCCGATTTTGCCGTCGCCAAATCCGACCGTCTGCAGCCCCACCAGTGGCGGTTGATCGGGGGCGGTATTGCCTTCCCCATCCTCCTGCTTGTTCTGCTGGCTGAATTCGTGGGCTACCACGGTCTCTTGGTACCGCTGGTGGCCGTTCCGGCCGTGATCGTCGGTGGCGTTCAGATGTTCAAAGAAGCCTTTGCCTCTCTACGAAACCTCCAGATGGGCTTCCAAGTGTTGACCAGTTTGGCCGTGATCGGCGCCTGCATCCTCGGGATGTGGGAAGAAGCGCTCATCGTCACCATCCTCGTCGCCTTCACCATCCACCTCGAGGGCGATGCGCTCATCAAAGCTCGGCAAGCCATGCAGGGCGGTTTGGACCGTTTGCCTCGAACGGCCCGAAAGGTAACGCAACCTCACGCACCTTCCATCACACCGGGCTCAATCGTCATTGCGCCGTCAGGCGGTTTTACTGCTCCCATGACGCAAGCATTGACCCCGGGCGGTCACATGAACACCCTCCCGCAAACCGAAACGGTGCCCATCGATCTCGTTCGCCCGGGAGATAAAATAGAGATTCGAAGTGGTGAACTCATCCCCGCTGACGGGCGAATCGTTGAAGGAAAAGGAGCCCTCAACAAAGCCCCACTCACCGGAGAATCCGTTCCCGTCGACGTCCGAGAAGGCGATGTGATCGAAGCCGGACTTGTCCTGTCCAAGGGTCCCGTGGTCTGCGAAGTTCTCGCCGTCGGCGATGAAACACGGCTGTCTGGCCTCATCGATGCCGTCCATACCTTCAGGGAGGTCCCCCCAAGGTTGCACAGCAGCATCGAGAAATTCACCGCAATTTGGGTTCCTACCGTCTTGTTTGGCGCCCTTGCCGTGTGGTATTTTTTCTTCCCACAAGATTGGAAGATCATCCTTCTCCTGTGGGTGGTCTCGTGTCCCTGTGCGCTTTTGCTGGCTACACCGGTTCCTCACGCAGCGGCCCTTTCCAACGCGGCCCAAAACGGGGTCATTGTCCGAGGTGGTGATGCCCTCGAACGCATGGCGCACGTCAACCACATTCTTTTGGACAAAACGGGAACCCTCACCTCAGGCCGACCCACCGTCGGTGCCATCGTGCTCGGAAAAGGGCGGCGGAAACAAACGGCTCTTCAACTCATGATGGGGCTTGAATCACGCTCGTCCCACCCCTATGCGTTGGCCGTGCTCGAACACGGCGCCACAGAAGGGGTCAAAGCTGCCGAAATCAAGCAAATCAACGACATCGAGGCCGGTGTTTCAGGTCAGTTTGGAAGCAGCGAAGTGGCCTTTATTCGACCGGACAAGGCCGCTTCCATGGGTGTTGAGGTTGAACCGAAATTAACCGAAGCCTTCGAGCAGGCAAAACAGGCCGGACACGGCGCAAGTTTGCTCGTCAAGGAAGGCAAGGGTGTGGCTTTGGCGACGTTCATCCACGACGACACGCGAGACGGAACGGACACCCTCATCGCTGAACTTCGAAAGCGGAACCTGAACATCGAGATCATCTCAGGCGACCATCAAAACGCTGTTTCTGAATTTGCCCGTTCAATCGGCCTACCAGAAAGCGCTGCGCACGGGGGTCTGAGTCCCGAAGAAAAGGTGCAGTGGGTAAAAGCCAGGGCAACCTCTCACGTCACGATGATGGTTGGCGACGGCTTCAACGATGCGGCTGCCTTGGCCGTCGCCGATATCGGGGTCGCCATCGGTACTGGAGAGTCGGTCAACCTCGAAGCCGCTGACGTGCTGGTGCCGGGCGATGACCCTCGGATGATCACCGAAATGATCGACCTTGCCCGCCAGGCTCAACGCACGCTGATGCAGAATCTCTTCTTCTCTGTCTTCATCACGGTGACCCTTGTTTTTGCCGTGATTCAACGCTGGTACGACCAACTTTGGGTGGGCGTGCTCATTCATGAGCTCTCGGTCGTTATCGTGATCCTGAACGGTGCGCGCTTGGCCCAAAACGGCCAGTCAATCGCCCTTTTGAAAGAAACGCTGGCGTCGGTTGTGGCGGAGACGAGACGCTCTTTCTCCATGTTCAGACGACGGTATTTGCCCGCTCGCGATTGATACAAACCTTTGGCTTTCACGCGACATCTTCAAACCCTATGGACCCATCTTCCCGTTAGGTGCGAGAATGGGACGAGTACGAGGCGACCCCATCACCACCGCTCTCGCACACCCTACACGGCGAGCGGCCTACGTTGCGCTGGCACAATCGGAAGAGATGAGCACCGTTCAACTTCAGAAACAACTTGGTGTGGACCGGTACAACCTCTATCACCATCTCAAGAAGCTTGCCTCCCTCTCGTTGATCGAAAATCACCGAGACCAGGGACGTGCCCGATGGTGGAGGAAAGACCAGCACGTGGACCTGCCAGAACTCCTTCACGCCACCTCAGCCCCGACAGCCCCCGCACCGGAAGCATCGGTCCAAGCGGCCTCGACCCCCGCCCGCCCAACGACGACCTTCGCCTCGCTCGCCGTGGATGAAGAAGGACGGGACGTCATCGTCCTCGACCTGGAAGGTTCCAGAGATCAGGTCAGCGCCAAGCAACTCATCGTTCGCCTGTCGGAAGAATTTGGACTGACCTTGGACGTTCCTTGGAACTTCATCCCCGAACAATTGGTTCTCTACTCGAAAAAGAAGTGATTCCATGTCCGAGGAATTGAGCGTGGAGTCGAAAGTGTCGCCGCCGGCACTGTCGTGTCCGAAGTGCAAGGGGATGCTGCCCGTCGGTTTAGGCGAACTCACCTGCACGTTGTGCAGCGCCAAAGTACGCGTGGACCACCCGCTTACACGGCGGAAATGGAAGGAAGAGAAACTCTCCTGCCCGTCGTGCTCCAAGGTGTTGGTTGCAGGTGTTGACCACCGGCCTGCCGATCTAAAATGCGGGTCCTGCGAAGCATATTTCACCGTCAAAAAACAAGTGCCGAGGGTGGAAATTTCCTGCCCCGGATGCCACCGAAACCTTCGGATGAAGCGGCGACCCGGAACGCGTACCATCGAATGCCCGGCGTGCGACACCGAGTTCAACGTCCGATTTTGACCCAACGGACAACGAAAAGGGGTCAACAAAATCCCGAAACGAAGCCCCAATTCGTCGCGCTCCTTATCTATGAAGAGAAGCCCATGAAGAAGTGGATGGGATTCCAATGGGTATGAGCGAAAGCCATGACGGTGAGGCAGTGAAGAAGGCCCACACAGGTCGGGAAGTGACCGAACGGGTGACCTTGGCGTCGCTGCGTTCCCAGTTCACTTCGGCCGACACGTCGTCCTTGGACGAGGCGTTGGGCACGCGCGCTCGATTCAGGCAAGAAGAACGCCTGCGAGCCGACCTTCGACGGGAACGTCGTCTCCGTCAACAAGCCATTACCGAGCGCGTCAACGCCATGAAAGCCAACATCGCCAAAGATTTGGCCACCCAACACGAGATGACCCTGGACGCTTTGGAAAACGAACTGCGCGCCACCATGGAAGCCGAATTGGAAACCATGGAACGCGACGCCCTCGCAGCAGAAGAATCGAGGGTTCGTCACGAGTTGGACCTCCGCCTCGAGCGCCAAATTCAAGCCATGCATGAGCAGCACGGTGTTGAACAGCAACAAAGGCTGGAAGAGCGGAAAGCCGAGATGAAGGCCTCCATCGAACACCAACTGCACGAGGAGTACGACCGACGACTTGCCATCCAAAAAGAACGGTTGAAACTCGATTACAATCAGGAGTTGCAGCATCGGCTTCGAGACGTTGAAGCCAACCTCGAACAGGAGATGGAAGAGCGGTTTGTCGAAATGGAGCGGTTGGAGATCGGCCGCCTTGAAGACGGGCATGAAGCCTTGCTGGCCGAACGGGAAGACCAACTGCGTCGAGGCATTCGAACCCGACTCGAACAGCAACTCCGGCAGCGCCTCAAGCAACGAGAGGCGCGCCTTAAGGTCGAATTTGAACGCCGAAGTCTGCGTTTGGAAGAAGACATCGCCCAGCAGCTGCAGGTTGACATCGAGCAGCAGTTGCGGCGCGAGACCGACGATCTCGAAGACCGAATGCGAGAGGACGTGGAGTTGGCCATCGCCAAACGTCGTGATGAGTTGCGAAGCCAAATTGAACAACAACTCGGTGAGCAACAAGCCGAGCGCCTCGCAGAACGGAAGGCCCGGTTGAAATCGAAGTACGACCTGACCTTCAGCAAAGCCATCGACGACATCTCAAGAAGTTTGCAGACCGAAATTGAAGTCGAACTCGAACACCGGATGGAGAACGAATTCAGTTCGTACCGGCACGCACGAGAAGCCGAAATTCAGAATCGACTTTCTCGCTACCGATACGAGCGAGAAGCGGAACTCCGTGAGCAGTTGGAGGCTCAATACAACGTCAACAAGCAAGACTGGACCGAACGGCTGGACCTTGAATTCCAGTCGCGCGAAGCCGCTGCTCGCAAAGCGATCATGTCGGAGGTTGATGCACAACTGCGCAACGAGCGTCTCACGCACGAGACCGACCTCGACCTGCTGAAGGAAGAAACAGCCCTTGAGCTCGAGGTTGAGATGGAAGAGCGCCTCCGAGATTTCAAATCACGAAAGGAAGAGGAAGTCGCCACGCAACTCGAGCGCCAGTTGGACAAGCGAGAGGAGATCATGCGCAACAAGGCGCTCATCGATGTGCGCAAGCGAGAGGCGCAGATCCGAGCAGAGATCGAAGCGCAGCTCGGCCTTAAGCGGGCCGAGATACGGGACCGTCTGAAAGGACTCGCCGAGAAGATGGACTCGTTCAAAGAGATGGCTGAGGAGAAGATGCGAGAAGCGGTCTCTGAGCAAATTCAAGGTGAAATCGATGCCGATGAAACCGAACTCCGAGCACGGGAACAAGAATTCAGTTCGCTCCAAGCGACGGATACACGGGCCGAAAAGCGACAAAAGTGGATGCAATCCATCTCCGGACGAGCCCCTGCTGCCTTTGGCGCAGGTGCCATGGACCCAACCGCCCTGGGTGCACGCCCCGACGGATTGGGGGCCGCTGCTGGACGACCGCTGCGTGGCCTCATGGGACAACAAGCACAGGAAGAGCCACGGCTCGGTTTGGGCAACATGCGAGCCCCAATGACCAGCGCACGTCCACTGGCGGGCCAAGTCCCACCGGTTCGAACCGTTCGACAGCCGATTGCGCAACCCGAGCCCGTGCGAAACATCAGAAAGCCCATTGCGGCTGCTGAACCCGAGTTTGTTCCACAAGAAGAAGCCGCCATGGAAGACGTGAGCGAAGCCATTCCCACCGAGATGGAAGAAACGATTGCGCCTGCAGAGGACATTGTCGAGGACGCCGTGGAGGACATGGACACGCCGGCTCCAACCATGCAGCGGCCTGCAGCGCTGTTGAAACCCATCCGCGGAACACTGCGGCCGCTTGAAGAAGAAGAGACCGTGACAACGGCCCCCCTCACCCCCGTTGGCCACATGTTGGTCCCCGAGAAAAAGCGCGGACCGCCGCCGACGGTCAATACCAAAGGATCAACCACCACCCTCCGACCCGTACGAGGAACGCTGACACCGGTGTCCAAAACACCGGTGAAGCGACTCGAACCCGACGCTCAAGAGGACGAGGATTGAGCCAGCCATCGTCTACACGCCAAAGCGCGCTGTTCATATCTATCGGGGCCTTCGGGATTGGTATGAAGCGGTGGCTCGCATTTCTCGTTGTTTTTTTGCTCGGCACACAAGCGAGCATGGTTGGCACCGTTGCCGGTGACCTCTCCTTGCTCAACGACGGGGGACAAACCGACAGTTTGGATCGGCCCATCGTCTTGTGGACCTCGCTGAACGACGGTCGAATTCTCACGGTCGACCATCTCGGCAACGTGAGTGTTAACGCCTTCAGCAACGGGGTGCTCAGCACGCAATGGACCGTGCTCCTCAACGTTGACGCCAACAACGCACGGCTGGACGATGCTCAGGAATTGGTGACCGTCGCTCACGATGACGGCGTCTTTGTGGTGCAAATGAGCACCCAGACCGTCTACTGGAACATCACCACGCCCGACCCTGTCGACGACGCCATGTTGGACAACGAAGGTGAGTTGTGGTTGGTGTACTACGCAGGAAAGCGCCGAGCGGACCAATACGACACCACCGGCTACACCGGCATCAGCAGCACCACCATCGCTTCGGGAATCTCTGCGGTCGAAATGCTCGACGACGGGCGCATGGCCATCGCTTCCTACAACAAGAAAATCTACGTGCACAACAGCGACGGGACCCTCGCCAACACGCTCACGGAACCGAACGGTATCGTTTCGACGCTGGTCGAACTCGACAACACCACCCTTCTCGCCGGAACCACCGGCGGTACGCTGTACGAATACAACTCCGACACGTGGGCCTCGACCAGCCTCAGCCTCGGCCACACCAAGCAAATCACCTCCATTGACGGCTACAACGGAATGTACGTTGTCGGCGCCAAACAAGGAAAGACCACCTTCATCGATCAGACCAACCTTACGGTGCTCAAAACCTTCACCGCTTCAGGCGACATCATCGCAACGGTGCCTGAATTCACCGGGCAGTTCTTCGCCATCGGCGTTGGCCCCATCGATACAAAAGTGCGGTACTTCGATCTCGACACCGATCAGGACGGTGTGAACGACCTCAACGATGCTTTTCCCCACGACGCAACGCAAACAACCGACAGCGACGAAGACGGATACGGCGAGGACCCCAACGGGAACCAACCCGATGCCTTCCCTGCTGAACCCACGCAATGGGCGGACAGCGACGGGGATGGCTACGGCGATAACCTCGGTGGAGAGAATCCGGATCTCTTCCCCAACAACGCCGATCAGTGGGCGGATGCGGACGGCGACGGGTACGGCGATAACAGCAACGGCCAAGACGGCGACGTGTTCCCCGAGGAGGGAACGCAGTGGGCCGACACCGACCGAGACGGCTACGGCGACAACCCGGAAGGGTTCAAACCCGACAGTTGTCCGACCGTGAACGCCTTCTCCAGCCTCGATCGTTACGGTTGCCCCGACAGCGATCTCGACGGCTATTCCAACCCCGACGAAGACTGGACGGCAGAGAACGGCGCTGACGCACTGCCCAACAACCCCACCCAGTGGCTTGACGGGGACGGGGACGGGTACGGTGATGCTGCCGACGGGCAAAGCCCTGACGCCTGCCCTTGGGAATTTGGAACCTCGACCAAGGCGGTCAATCCCGACCCCAACGCCACGAACGGTTACACGACCGTTCCCTCGTTTGGATGCCTTGACGAAGACGGGGACGGCTTCGTTGACCGCACCGAATCGCCGCTGATGGAACTCGATCCCGACGAACACTTTGACGGAGACGGGGACGGGGTCGGTTCCAACGCCGATTACGATGACACACGGGGCTTCATTCGAACCGAGCAAGACCACTGTCTGAACGATAAGAACGACACATCTGAGGCTTGCATGGGATGGAACGATCCTGCCTATCAGGCCTACCTCAACAGCGTCGATGAAGGCACCCTTGTTTTGGGCTACAACGCTTGGAACACCAGCAAGGACGCTCCCCAAGGAAGCGATTCAACCCTCGCTTCGGTCGATGAGGATACGTTGAACCAGGTCATCATGGTGGGTCTGGTCGCTTTTGTTGGCTTGACGGCCATCATCCTCGGGGCCGCTTTCATCATCAACCGCCGAAAAGAAGCGGCGACGACCAAGGAATACGGTGGCGTTCACCCCAGCGCCACCGGCGACGCTGCCAAGGAAGCCTTGGAAGGACGGGGTGGCCTTTCCGCAGACGGTGGAATCATTTCCGACGCATCGTGGGACGACGACGTTGCTCAACTCAACTTCGAGGAGCAGACGGACGGCTTTGAGGACATGGCGCTCAAGACCGACGAAGAACCCGGCAATGCGGGCTCAATGACCTACGACGAAGAGAGCCTCGAGACCATTGCCGGAATCGAGGAGGACCCCGCACCTTCGGCTGACACTGGACCCAGCGCCGAGGCACCGCAAAAGCCCAGCGAAGCACCTCCGCTGCCAGAGAGTGGACTGCCCGACGGATGGACGATGGACCAATGGCAGTGGTACGGCCACGAATGGCTCGAAAAGTACGGGAAAAATTAGATCCAAACGATGGGCAAACTCGCCTTCAGGGCGCCCAGCTCAACGCCGCTGTACAGCGGTTTTCCTTCGACTTTGCAGGTGCTCATCACCAACCACAAAAAACCGTTCCAAGCCTTGGCGTCGGCAAACAACTCCACTTTTCCGTGAATGGCAGCCATCAGGAGGCGGGCTTGTCCGGTCTCATCGCTGCATAACCCCTTCACCAAATCTCTGGCCTCGAAGCGATAGCCGGGGGGGCGCCAGGACATCATGGTGATCAGACCTGGTAGGGGGCAAGGTTGAGCCGTTCGGCAAGATGGTCGACATCGACATCCACGGCCTGCTTCATGCGGTCTCGAAGGGTGTCGATCTCGCCTTTCATTTTGAGCATCTTGTGGGTCCGAATCATCTCTGCGAGGAGCTCATTCACGCTTTTGTGGCCACCGGTTGTCCGCAACGTGTTCAATTGACGTCGAATCTCATAACTCACGCTCACGGAGGTCATCCCTTCTGCTGTCATGCGCTAACCCGGTCGGCATTCGGCTTGGGCCCATACTTAACCCATGCGAAGGGTTTCGGGTTCTGCGGCACCATTTGATGAGTGGAGATACCCTTCCGAAGGCGCCTCGCTTCACCGAATGTTTCGTTCCCGACGCAGCCTGGATTCTTCGACCACACCAAATTCACGTCGAACTTCTTGGACGCGCTGATGCACTTCTTTTGCCAACGTCCAATATTCCAGACTTCCAGCACCGGCACCTGAATTCGTGGGTTTGTTCAAAATCACGGTCGGTGCGCCGCTCCAAGGGGCTTCAGCCACCTTTGCCAAACGGCGCACGGTGGTGTTGAACAATTTGTTTGGCATCTTTTTGTTGACCTGATCGCAGACATAGGTGCTGAGTTTTGAGCGCCCGTCCACCATGGTCATGACAATACCGAAAATCTTCAGGTTGCGATTGATACGACGCTGAATCATCTTGATCGAGTTCATCAGCATGCTGAAGCCTTCAAGTGCATAGTATTCAGCCTGAACAGGCACCATGACCCAATTGGCAGCGCACATGGCGTTGATGGAGAGCAGGCCCAAGGAAGGCGGCGTATCGATGATGATGTAGTCAAATTCATCCATGATCGGCAGAAGAGCCTCTTGGAGACGCGTCTCACGGCCGATTTTATGGCTCAATTCAATTTCTGCTCCCGAGAGGTGGATGTCGCTGGGAAGGATCCAAAGATGACCGGCGTCGATGGTTTCGGGGACTTTTTTTCCACCGTTTCGGTTGCTCCAGGCCTCCCGCATGGCCTTGGTGATTTCTTCAGGAGGAATCAGGTACTCTTCCATCAGGGGCAACTCTTCACCGCTGTCGTTGGTCAGCAAATCGTACACCGTTTTCTTGATTTTCTTTTTCTCCAGCCCAAACGAGGTGGCGCAATTGCCTTGCGGGTCCAAGTCAACGAGCAAGACTTTGGCGGGGGGTAAGCCTTGGCGTCGGGAACCCTTGGCGAGGGCTGCCGCTACGTTCACAGCGGTGGTGGTCTTCGCACAACCCCCTTTTTGGTTCGCAACAGCGATGACCATTTTGTAAGGGTTCACGGTGTTTGACCTCCGGCAAATTCAGCAGAGAAGAACTCCCCTTTCAATGCGAGCCTCAAACGCCCGGATTTCAAGCCGGTTGAATCACGGGGACGGGCACTTCGGACAGGATCTTACGAACGATGTGCATGCCCGTAATGCCTCGAATCTTCGCCTCAGGCTTCATGTTGATGCGGTGGGAGATGATTTGCAGAGCGATGCCTTTGATGTCATCGGGAATAACGTAGTTGCGACCGGCAACGGCGGCGGCGGCACGGCCGGTCTTGAAGAGGGCTTGGCTCGCACGCGGAGAGGCGCCGTTGATGACGCGATGGTCTTCACGGGTTCGTTGAACGATTTCGATGATGTAAGACAGGATGGCCGGGTCAACGTGGACGGTTTCCAAGGCCTTTTGCATGGCGACGACCTTTTTGGGAGACGTGACCTGTTCGACCACGTGTTCGTCTTGGCCTCGCAGTTTGCGTCGTGCGAGGATGGCCTTTTCTTCAGCACGGTCGGGGTAGCCCATGCTCATCTTCATCAAGAAACGGTCCATTTGGGCTTCTGGGAGTGGATAGGTTCCTTCCTGTTCAATGGGGTTCTGGGTGGCCAACACGACGAAAGGAGCTGGGAGTTTGTGGGTGATTCCCTCGATGGTGACCTGCTTTTCTTCCATGGCCTCAAGCAGGGCAGCCTGTGTTTTGGGTGGCGCACGATTGATTTCATCAGCCAGCAAGATGTTTGAGAACAGGGGGCCAGCACGGAGTTTGAACTCGCCCGATTTCTGGTCGTACATGTACGTTCCCATGATGTCGGAGGGCAACAGGTCGGGCGTGAACTGAACACGCTTGAACTTACAGCCCAACGCTCGAGCAAAGGTGTTGGCAAGCAGGGTCTTGGCCAGTCCCGGGAAGTCCTCGAGCAGCATGTTGCCGTTGGAAAGAATGCCGACGGTAACACGACGGAGGTTCTCGTTTTTCCCGATGATGACCTTGCTGACCTCGTTCATGAGGCTGTTGGAGATGGCCGAAACGGTGGCGATCAAATCTTGGGTGCGTGCGCCACCGGCGCCTCCTTGCATGCTTGCTTCCATCTCAAGACCTCGTTTGTAGAAGGATGTCTTCTCATATCTTATATGAATGTGCGCGCTTGGTGGATAAAAATGCTCATCCACACTTCATCGTGGCCAGTTAACGGCCCCAGAA